>Ga0154812_109_pt9 | contig 7466 bp, 8 predicted proteins | sample Rifle2008BG16ft_FD_105820 | JGI IMG/M metagenome (GOLD analysis project Ga0154812, IMG submission 105820) | Candidatus Gottesmanbacteria bacterium RBG_16_52_11 | reverse complement strand
ACATTAACTGGTGATGAAGAAAACAATATCACAGATCCAGAAGCGGATGACGGAGATATAACTTCAGCCGCAGGTGAAGGTGAATTAGCTGACGCAGTTACATTCTATTGGTGGGCAGACGACGGTGACAACGTATTTGAGACTGATGAAACAATAATATCATCCGGCCCCATGGGTGTTCTTTCTGTCGGCCAAACTGCGACAGTTCCATTTGCAGATTCTCAGACCAACATCTGGGGAGATCCTCTGGCAACCGGTGTTCCGGGTGACCAGGTAAAGTTTGTCGCCAAAGCCTGGTGTTACGGCACGGCAGCGATGACGCCGTACACACAGGATGGCGGTAATCTGCAAAGCGGTCCAGATGATAGACAGGTCACCTGTGATGGTTCAGGTAATAACAACACGACACAGACTGACAGTTTTACTGTTGATATCAGTTTTCGGGCAGTACAGAACCGGAATAATCCAGGCTTTCTGTGTGTACCCGAGGTCGGTCCATCCGGAGCGACCGGACCATCTGGTCCGTAAAAACAGCTACTCTCTAGCCTGTCGTTTGCGCATCAGGCTAGAGGGCAGCCTTCCGGATAGAGAACGTTCTATTCGGTAGACTGCCTTCAGAGTTAAACAATTTTGAAAATATAGTTCCGGCGAACAGCCGGACATTGCAGTACAGGGAAATTTAATGACACGACATGAGAATGTTCCTGAGACTCCTCCTACACGGCCTCTGGGGGGCTGTATTGGCCCTGATTGTCATCGGGCTTAGCTACTATCTCCTATCCCGCACCGGACACGTCGAACCGGTCAGCGCCTACATCATCCTGTCAGGTTCTATGGAGCCGGCAGTACCTACCGGATCCGTCGTTTTCGCCGTCCGCCAGCCCTTCTACATCAAAGGCGACATCATCACCTTCAAAAGTCCGGTTAATGACAAGAACATCATCACCCACCGGATAGACAGCGTCGAATACACTGACACTTTTTACGGGGACGCCGCAGTCAGAACCCGGGGGGACTCCAACAGCGATCCGGATCCAAATCCGGTAGACCAGTCACGGATTATCGGCAAGGTGTTCGTGACCGTCCCTTACCTCGGGTACCTGGGAGATGCCGCCAAGAAACCGCAGGGATTCATCCTTCTCGTAGTAGTGCCGGCCACCATCATCATCTGGGAGGAATTCAAGAGCATACGCCAGGAAGCCATAAAGAGCGCATCCAAGGCACTGGGAAAATGGAAAACTAAGCGGAATCCGGATTCGCTGCCAGTTGCAGCTGTGCAGGCATCTTCAGGGTCACTCCGGGTGCTTCATATGCGCAATTACATGGTAATTATTCCAGCCGCCTTCGCGCTCCTCATCATCACCGGAGTCGGAGCCCGGGCGTATTTCCTGGACCGCGAACAGTCAACGGAGAACGTCATTATCGCGGGCATCTGGACGACCCCCACTCCGGCCGTTACGCCGGTAAATACGCCGACTCCAACTCCGGAACCCCAGAACGGTCCGGCAGTAGTTATCAACGAAATCAACTGGGGAGGTGGCAATGACCAATGGGTGGAGCTTAAGAATATGACGACCGCCCCGGTTGATTTAACCGGTTGGGATATCCTCAATCTCGGCGCTGGTGGCCCGAATGCGATCATTACTATACCTTCAGGATCAATACCGGCAAACGGTTTTTTTCTGATATCTGAATTTAATAAAGCAGATTCGAAAATCAACGTCGACCCGGACTACATAACGACTGATATTTCTCTGGAAAACGGAGGTGAGCAGCTCTTTTTGCGCAATACCACCGATACGGTGATAGATACGGCTAACGGAACCCTTGCCTGGCATGCCGGATCCGGAAGTACTCCACAGAAATCAATGGAACGCATTTCCCCGCCCGGTGACGGCACGCAGGCCGGCCAGTGGCAGTCGGCAACGACCCACACCAACATGGATGCTTCCGGTACAAATGACGAATTCGGTACGCCGAAAGCAGTGAACGGATTATGATATGAAGCACATAACCCTTAAAAATATCATCATAATAGCCTCTGTAGTCATCCTTGCCGGTTTTGCCGGATACTTCCGAGCCAGACAGCCGTACCGGGGTATCGTCCAGGCCGTAGGTGACCTCAATATCATCTGGGGAGTACCGGACGGCAGTCCGATATTCGTGGTGCAGAATATGCTTCCGGGTGACACCGAAAGCCGAACCGTGACTGTCGAAAACACCGGACTGTCGGCACATGCACTCAAGGTCCGCGGGATCCAGAGGTCTGTGCCGGACAGCTTCCCGACTGTACTTGATTTTTCGCTTGCCGAGAACGGGACTGACGTCTACGGCGGAACCAGTCCGACCGGCGCCAAAACGCTCCAGGACTTCTTCAATGATACTGCTACGCCTTCCAGTATTCCCTTGTCTGTATTTGCCCCAGGAAACTCGAAAAACTATACGTTCAGGATCCACTTTCAGGAAAGCGCCGGAAACGAATACCAGCTTGCCCGGGTAATTTTCGATATCGTCTTCGGGATCGAATCCGATATTCCGGCGCAATGCGCCCACATGACTTTCAGCGGTGAACCGATCTACGGCACTGCCCACGAGGATACTCTCTACGGCACCAGCGGCAATGACCTGATTTACGCTTATGAAAACGAGGATGAGGTTTACGGTCAGGAAGGAGATGACTGCATAGTCGGCGGATCAGGTAATGACAAACTCGACGGAGGATCCGGTGATGACGTGGTTATCGGTGATTCCGGTGACGATCAGATGTACGGTGGTACGGGTAGTGACAGGATGTACGGTGATTCAGGCCATGACACGATCGAGTCCGGTGACGGTGATGATCTGATAGACGGTTCCTCAGGCAATGACAAGATCACCAGCGGTAGCGGTATTGATAATATTTCCGGCGGTACGGGGGACGACATTATCGATAGTGGCGACGGCAACGACACGATTGAATCCGGCGAAGGCAGGGACACGGTTTATGCCGGATCGGGCGACGATACTGTGTCGTCCGGAGACGGAAGCGACAAAGTATATCTGGGAACCGGAAAAGATACTGCGGACACCTTTGCCGGTAATGATGAAGTCTACGGCGAGGACGGTAACGATACTATGACAAGTACCTCCGGAAACGACCAGCTGACAGGCGGCAACGGTACCGATTACGCAAATGCAGGCTCAGGCACTGATACTTGTAACGCGGAAACCGAAATCAGCTGCGAATTGTAATGGTACAGCCGACCGGAAGACTTTTTTTAGCATTATTATATCCGTAACTGAATGTATCCAATCGGAATAAAAGTGTTCGAGTTTGATCCATATCCGGTATATTGACTATACTATGTCATAATTGATAAAAAATTAGGATATATTGCGGGCGCATAACCGCTCACGGAAATCCCGCTTCATACCTGCCCGGTATTATAGGGCAACCGTATTCCGGTTGCTTTTTAAGTTCTGAAAAGTCGTTATCACGGAAGTCGCTTTCCCGGCAATACTTCTTGCCTTACCAACTATCCGTAACACGGCTTGAAGTGTAGCGTTCGGAGGGAAAAGAGTTAATCAATAACTTAATCAAGTCCCCCTTCGCTGAAGCTACGGGGGACGTAAGAAACTGTAATTACTCACTACGTTTGTAAACAGTATCTAACGAAAGGAGGTGATAATATGAAGGCATTTTTAACCAAAGCGGTTATACTGGCAGTTCCGGCTGCAATTCTGGTTCCCGGTATATTTGCCGGGGAAATCGTCATCAAGGACAACGGCGCCGATTCCGTCAACAAGGTTGAGATATTTGAGAAGACGGAAACGGCCGTGGAACAGGCCAATGTCACCGAAGTCCAGACGATTGCAGTATCTTCCGCTTCAAGCGGTGACGTCGAAGTCAAATACAACACCGGCGGGGGCACGTTTGTCCACACGGGTGATGCCGGAGCCACCACCAAAGTCAAGGTTTACGGCTCAAGCAATACGGCCATTGTCGATTCGTGCGGGTGCGGTACGGATCCTGAAATCAAAATCAGGGATAACGGGGCTGACTCGTATAACAAAGTGGAAGTTAAATCCATAACTTCAGTTTATACCGGTCAGGCTAATGTTTTCGGGGTATCCACAATCGCCGGGTCCGGTTCGGACAGCGGTAACGTGGAAGTCAAGGCAAATACCGGCAGCTGGAGCGGTGTGGTAACCGGCAGCAGCTGGTCGAAGACGAAAGTGACGGTGAAAGCACCGAAGAATTTCACGGTGATTCACTGAGAACGTTTTTTTACCTTATAAAAAACCCTGCCCGATTGTGCGGGGTTTTTTATTTCTCCTGATTCTTCATTCATTTTCCGTTACCTGTCCGGCAAGGCTACTGCGATCAGCCGCTTGGTATCCAGAAACCCTGAACAGGTATAGAGAGTCAGTGTTTCTTGAGGAGTGTCCCTGATGACCTCGGTCTGGTCAGGCGATACCATTTTCGTTTCTATAACGGTGTACCGGTACCATCGGTCTTTCGTCAGCAGGTATACCGGTGTTCCTTTGGTGATTTCCCTTAACGGACCGAACAGACCAGGACGGGCGTGGGCAAAAATTACGATATTCCCCTGCTGACCCGGATTGGCGGTCCCCTCACCGTGGGAGGCTGTGGTTTCGGACAGTTCCCATATACCGTTAATTACCGGGGACTCTTTTACTGCCAGGTCGATATTATGTCTGGGAATGACGATGCGGTATGCCTGCTGGAAGGAATCCCCGGTCCGGAACAGGCCTTTGTCAGGGACGATCGGTCCCGAGGATTTGCCGGCTGATTCCGTGGCTGTATTCTGAACCGGTCTATATGTATTTCCCGATACTGCGGAATCCGCCCGGGTCTTAGTCAGGGAACGGTAGACACCCGGAAAAGTGAGAAGAAACAGACCGGCGAAAACCAATGCCGTACCGACGCCGCGTTTCACCCTGCGCATGAAGATTCTTCTGAAGAAACGGTCAGTCCGGCGGATATACCTTGCAGTCTGCTTCAGGATTCTGGCAGAGTGCCGGTGTATTTGCCCGCGCACCCGCTTCAGCCGACGTACCTTTTGAGGACGGCGCCGGCGCCGAGGCATAGGATTCCTCCGAATGTTAACACCGTATTGACTGTGTCGGGTCCGGATGTGGCCGAGAGCGCCATGACGTCTCCTCCGCCGATACCATTGCCACCGTTTCCGTCTCCGCCGCCATTACCTCCGTTACCGCCACCGTTTCCGCCTCCGCCAATGCCGGGTGCTGAAGTGGGCGTTGGCTTACCCGGTTCAGGGGTTGGGGACGGCTGGCCGTTTGCAGGTTTATCCGTCGGTTCCGGTTTCGGGGTGCAGCAGGGCTGCTGGGTGAAGAAATTCCGGTTCAGCCGGTTGATCAGATTTTCCTCAGCCGATGCATCGCCGGTCACCTGGTTTCCGCCGCTGTTTCCGCCGGTATCCGCTTCGGCATCGGCGTTGTTGGTGATATCCGCATTATTACCCTGGATGATCGTGGACGATTGTTTGTTGACGATGTTTATGGAATTTGATGAACCGGGTGCATTGCCTGAAACGTCATATGTTTCTGCCCGGACAACGGAAAAAAGTGCTACCGATACGATAATGCAGAGAATTGCAGATGCCGCCAGCTTGGTCATAGCAGTTAATTGCCGGCAGGCAACGGTTTATACTGCAGCGGGGGCAAGTTTGACGCGTTTTGAAGGCCTCATCGCGTATTTCCTTACTGCGGCGAGGAGTATAACACACGGTATCACCAAAATCAAATATGATAAATTGATTTTCATGACCCTGTGTCCTGCGATTGCAGGTGTCGGCGTCACCGCGGAATCACCGAGGATGGCACCGGCGCTTTCGAACGTCGGTGTCGGCGTTAAGTCTTCTTCCAGGACAGTTCCTTCGGATACAGTGCCGCCGCCGTAGACGTAAAGCCGCTTTTTGGTTTTCGACCGGGTTATAGTACCGCCCGACTGCACTTCCTCTTCATCAGTCTCTTCTGTTGTTTGGTTTACCGTAGTCTTCTTTTTCGGTTTCGGCGTCGGAGTTACGATAGTCTCATTATCGTCGGATTCCGGTAATCCGCCGATGGCCAGTTCCATCGGAGGTGTGGGCGTCGGACCGGCCGCTGTTTCCGGCTTCTTCTGTCCGGGACCGTAGAAATTACCGGTCCAGCTACCGAAGACATTGACAACCGTGACGAACAGTTTGCCGCCTCCGGTAATATTGTTGTTGACGAAATTCACCAGGTTGGCAATGATGTTGGCATCACCGGTAACTATGGCGTTATTGCCACCGGTATTGTAATTAGCGGCATTTCCGCCGGTATTTGCCGACAGGGTCAGGTTGTTGGCCAACACGGCTGTGTTTTCCTGATTTACCGTGTTTTCGTTTACATTGGTTACTGAACCGGTATTGCTCGATCCCGCACCGTTTCCGTCATTTTTAACGTATATCTCACCGTTGGGTGCTACAGAAAATTGGGTTCCTTCGGATCCGGCCATGTTTCCGGTACCGTCGCCGCCGAATATCCTACCGACCCAGTTGCCGGCCTCGTTGACCAGCACCAGCCACCAGTTGCCGCCGTTCAGGTTCGTATTGGCAATATTGACTACGTTGGCATCGATGCTGGTATCGCCGGTCTTGATTACCGAATCACCGTTGGTAGTGCCATTGACGGTGTTTCCTCCGGAATTGGCATCGAGCATCAGCGAATTATCGATTGCCACTTCATTGGTCTGGAACGATTCGGTGGTGTTGGTGTTCGTAACAGTTCCTGCATTGACTGAATTGGCGCCGTTTCCGGAATTGGTTACTGCAACATCACCGGTACCGCAGCATCCGCTGCCAAGCATTTCCTCAGGGAAGATGATGTCCCCGACCAGATCACCGTAAATATTGACTACGCCATAAACAACGTTTCCCTCAATGTTGTTATTGGCAAAAGTCAAAGCATTGGCCGAGACGTTGGCGTCCCCGGTCATGATGGTGGAATCCCCGCCGGTATTTAAACTGGCGGTGTTATCTCCTGAGTTGGCATCCAGAACCATGGTATTGCCTACAGTGGCATCATTAGTCTGGAAAGTCGCATCACTGTTTATATTGGTAATGTCTCCCGAGTTAGCCGAGTCTGCACCGTTTCCGGAATTGATTACAGTATTTTCTCCGCTGGCGCATCCGGAAATGCAGTTGGCGGCAAAATCCAGCACCAGATCGCCGACCTGGTCATCCGCAACGTTGAATTCCGAAACCATTACCCCGTCGACATTGGTGTTGAGGTTATTGATGATAGTGCCGGAAACATTAGCGTCACCGGTAACGATAGTCGTATCACCGCCGGTATTGAAATTGGACGTATTGTTCCCGCTGTCACTTGATAGCCCCATCTGGTTCTGGACATTAGCATTGTTTTCCTGCACCGTCAGCGACTCATTGGAGTTTACGACCGAACCGCTGTTGTTGGATCCG
>Ga0154812_106_pt13 | contig 7966 bp, 6 predicted proteins | sample Rifle2008BG16ft_FD_105820 | JGI IMG/M metagenome (GOLD analysis project Ga0154812, IMG submission 105820) | Candidatus Gottesmanbacteria bacterium RBG_16_52_11 | reverse complement strand
GCGTCGGGTAACGTCCAGCATGACTATTATCAGATACTGACTCTGCCGGCTGTCAGTATTTTCTGCGGCGTGGGATTCAAAAAACTGACTGACGGATCAATTACCGGAAAGCTATTAGGATATGCCTCAATCGCTGCGCTGGCCGTTTTTGCATTCGGGTTTTCCTGGTATACGATCCGTACCTATTACTGGATTAACCGGCCGGAAATAGTCGAAGCCGGCCGGCAGGCGGATTCGATGCTGCCGCCGGATGCCAAAGTCATTGCACCGTATAACGGTGATACGACGTTCCTGTACCAGACAAACCGCAGGGGTTGGCCGATCGGTTTTGATATACCGGCAAAAATTGCCGCCGGCGCCACCCATTATGTAACCGTCTCCCCGACGGACAGCGACACCGAAACCGCAGAGCTCGCCCGGACCTACCGGGTACTGGTCCGTAACGACAGGTTTGCCATTATTGATCTGACGAAAATGCATTCGGAATAAGTATTCCGGTGAATTGTTTTGGCTAGATTTCATCCGGTGTTACGGTTTGCCGGAACATCGGACACACCGGAAGGGGAGGGAACCCTGACTTAGTCGGGGGCAGGAATCCGCCAGCCCGCTCCGCCAGAGCTTCATCGAGGCGAGCCGGCGGACTATCCGGGTTTTTCCCTCCGGGATGATTTTCTTATGCGGATTTTATTCGTATCGGCAGTATTTCCTTATCCCTTAACATCGGGCGGACAGGTCCGGATTTACCATCTCCTGAAGGTGCTGTCAAAGAAACACCGGATCACGCTGTTTTCATTCATCCGGTCTGACAGGGAACGGGATCTGACCGGCAGATTACCGTTTCTGAAAGAAATCAAAACAGCTTACCGGGGGAAACGGTTGACCCTGCCGTATTTATACAGGACGCTGACCGGACCATATCCGCTGCTTCTGACGTCGTATGACAATGCCCGGATGCGGGAAATGCTTACGGAAGAAACGGCAGCCGGCGGATATGACCTGGTGCATATAGAACCGTTTTACGTTTATCCGTCCTTGCCACGGATCAGCATCCCCCTGGTGGTTGCCGAACATAATATCGAACATGTGGTCTATAAAGGCACTGCCGATACATTCGGGTTTGCGCTCCTGAGACCACTTCTCAGATGGGAAAGCCGGCGGATCGGAGAATGGGAAGGCAAAGTCCTGAAAAACGCTGACGCAGTTACCGCTGTATCAGCTGCTGACGCCGGGTATCTCAGACAGTTTAATCCCCGCTTGGCCGTTATCGAAAACGGCGTCGACACAGTCAAATTTTCGTACCGGGCCAGGAATTTCCCGGTGGAGCTCAAAACCGTACTGTTTTTCGGTAATTTTCTCTGGTATCCGAACGTGGAGGCGGTCACACGCCTGGTGAGGGGTATCTGGCCGGATATCCGCAAAAGATTCCCTGACCTGGCTCTGCGGATAGTCGGCAACCGGGCACCACGGAGGTTCAACCGTCCCCGGGAGGGGATAAACGTTGTCGGCGTAGTCCCGGATATCGTATCGGAACTGCATCATGCGGATTGCCTTTTAGCACCGTTCGGATTCAGCGGCGGTACGAAATATAAACTTCTCGAGTCCATGGCTGCGGGACTTCCGGTCATCACGACGTATGCCGGCGCTTCCGGGCTGCAATTTTCTGACAACGAACATCTTAAAATTGCCGAAACCCCGGCAGAATTTCTGTCTGCCGTCGCAACTCTGACCCAAAGAAATTCCGGTTGGAGCAGAATTACCGGAAACGCCCGTAAGCTGGTTGAGGAGCGCTACTGCTGGGAAGCTATCGGTCAGAAACTGTCGGACTTATGGGAAAAAACGGCAAAATGACTGACGTCAGTATCGTAATCGTCAGTTACAATACCAGCGAACTATTGAGAAAATGCCTCGTTTCAGTCGCAGAAGGTACGGGCAGGCTGACCGTGGAAACCGTCGTGGTAGACAACGGATCTCAGGACGGATCCGCCGCCATGGTCAGGCGGCAGTTCCCTGATGTACGGATTATCCCGCTGGACCGTAATACCGGATTCTCTAAAGCCAACAACATCGGTATGAAACATGCAACCGGCAGGTATGTACTCCTTCTAAACTCGGACTGCGAACTTGATAAAAACACACTGCCGGAAATGGCGGCATTCCTGGATCAGAAACCTGTTGCCGGCGCGGCTACCTGCAGGCTGAATCTGAGTGACGGAAGTATCGACCCGGCCTGTCACCGCGGTTTTCCCACTCCCTGGGCGTCGCTTGCCTACCTGTCCGGTCTGGAACGGCTGTTCCCCACAACCCGGCTGTTCGGGGGATACCATATGGGTTATCAGAAATCCGGTTCGCAGCACGAAGTGGACTGCATCAGCGGAGCTTTTTTCATGGTCAGAAAGGAACTGATCCGGCCGGTCGGAAACCTCGATGAGGATTATTTCATGTATGCCGAAGATATAGACTGGTGTTACCGGATTAAGAAAGCGGGCTGGCAGATATGGTATAACCCTGATGTAAGCACCGTCCATAGGAAAAAACAGAGCGGCAGACGTCATCCCGAGCGCCGGGTCCGAATAGCCGCGGAACTTGAGTTTCACCGGAACAATCTGAAATTCTACCGGAAGCACTACCGTCATTTTTATAATCCGCTGGTGAGCGCGCTGGTCGAGGCCGCTTATGCGGTCAGACTGACGCTTCTCGTTATACTGGGCGTCTAGCATTCATTTTTACACCGCGGCCATCTGGGTTATAATTCATCCGTGCAGACACGGGTTCGGTAAACCCGGTATGCCGTATTTCCGGATTAATTAATTACTTTACTTATGCGGATCGGAATTGATGCCCGGCTGATACATGAAACCGGAGTCGGCAGGTATATCAGGAATCTGATTTCTGCGGTAGCCCGCCATGACCGCAGGAACAGATATTTTGCCTATCTGACGCCGGAGGCGTCTAAACAGTATAAACTGCCCCACGGATGGGAGTCCAGAGTTGTCGGTGTCCGTTGGCATACGCTCCGGGAACAGGCAGTCATGGCTGATCGTTTCCGGCGGGACCGGCTGGATCTGGTCCACGTTCCGTATTTTAACGCGCCGGTTTTATATCCGGGGAAATTCGTCCTGACGATTCATGATCTGACCGTGCTCCATTTCGCCACCGGCAGAGCGACGATGCTGCCGATACCGCTTTATTATCTGCGGCGGGCAGGGTACCGGGCGGTTATGTCCGTAGGTCTCAGACGGGCTTCCGCTGTCCTGGCTGTTTCCCGGGAGACCGAAAAGGAACTCGGCGACCACTATCCGTTCGTCAGGGGTAAGGTTACAGTTACCCGCGAAGGAGTCGATGCTGCATTTATAAAAGAGTCGGCGGAAAACCCGGATCCGGAATATACAGCAGAGCCGCCTTATTTTCTCTACGTCGGAAATGCCTACCCGCACAAGAACCTCGGACGCTTAGCAGATAGTTTCCGGATATTCCGTGACCGGTCAGGGGGAGCGGATGTAAAAATGGTATTTGTCGGCGCGGAAGATCCTTTTTATGCCCGGCTTAAAAATGATCTCAGAGGTGCCGACGGCGATGCCTTCAGGTTTTTCGGACCGGTAGAAGACCGGACGCTACTGAGATTATACCGGCATGCCGTCGCCCTGGTGTTTCCTTCGCTTATGGAAGGATTCGGACTGCCGGTTCTGGAAGCTTTGTCTGTCGGGTGTCCCGTATTGGCGTCCGATATCGGGGTTTTCCGGGAAGTCGGTGACGGATTTGTGAATTATTTCGATCCGCAGTCCCTGCAAAGCATGGCTGACGCGATGACCCAGGCATTCGGGAAATACCGTCCCGGCAGCAAGCGGAGTGTGACAGCCGGACTCGCCGGGCATCTGAGTACCTTTTCCTGGGATCAGCTCGGCAGGCAGACGGTGAAGGTGTATAACAGCGTATGACAGCCCGGGCTCCCAAAGTCGCACTGGTATACGACCGGGTAACCAAGTTCGGCGGTGCCGAGAGAGTACTTCTGGCCATCAGTCGTATCTGGCCGGACGCGCCATTATATACTTCAGTGTATAATCCGCGCAAAGCCGGCTGGGCTGCCGGACTGCGCGTTGTTCCGTCAGCGCTCGACAGGCTGCCATTTGTCAACTCTTCCCATGAACTGTTTGCCTGGGCGATGCCTCTGGCATTCGAATCTTTTGATCTGTCATCATATGACATAGTGCTGAGCGTTACTTCAGCCGAGGCCAAACACGTTATCACCCGGCCGGAAACCCTCCATATCTGTTATTGCCTGACTCCTACCCGTTATCTCTGGAGCGGTTTCGGGGACTATATGAGGGTGCCGGGACTCGGACCGCTCGGCCCCCTGGCGGCCGCGGGTTTACGGTATCTGGCGCCGGCGCTCCGCCGCTGGGATCTGCGCGGCGCGGCCAAGCCGGACCGGATGGTCGCCATTTCCGACCACGTCGGTGCGCGGATTCTCAGGTATTACCGGCGCCGGCCGGACGCAGTCATTTACCCGCCGGTGGATCTGGAAATTTTCCGGCCCGGACCCCGGAGTGTCCGGAAGCGGTCTTTCTATCTGACGGTCGGCCGTTTTGTCGGTTACAAGCGCCTGGATATAGTGGTCGAAGCCTTTAACCGGACAGGCCTGCCGCTGGTAGTTATCGGCAGCGGCCGGGATGGGGGAAGGCTTATGAAAATGGCAAAAAAGAACGTCAGATTCGTCACTAACGATTTGACAGATAAAGAAATGGTACATTATTATAATCAGTGCATTGCCCTGTGTTTTGCCGGTTCCGAGGATTTCGGTCTGATTTCAGTTGAAGCCCAGGCGTGCGGGGCACCCGTAATCACATACAGCCGGAGCGGCATGGCGGAAACGGTCATACACGGTAAAACGGGATACCTGTTTGACTCCCAGTCATCGTCCGCACTGGTTGATGCGGTGCGGCAGGCCGGCAATATTAAGTTTTCGGATCCGATGATGCGCAGCAATGCCGAAAAATTCAGTACCGGAAGATTCATGAAGGAAATATCCGAGTTCACGATAAAATCCTTCCGCTCACACCGGAACAGGTTCGGTGCCATATGAAAGCCGTAATATTTGCCGGCGGTGTAGGAACCAGGCTATGGCCGCTGTCGCGGAAAAAATCCCCAAAACAATTTGAACGCATCATCGGCAACAAATCCACACTGCAGCTGGCTGCCCAGCGGCTGATGCCGGATCTGACATGGAAGGACATCTATGTTTCAACCGGCAGGCAGTACGTGCCGACCGTACAGGAACAGCTTCCCAACCTGCCGCCGGATCATGTCATCGGTGAACCGGAAACCCGGGATGTCGGGCCGGCCGTCGGACTGGTAACATCACTGTTCGTCCGGGAAAATCCCCGGGAACCCATGGTCATTCTCTGGAGCGATCACCTGGTGAAAAAAGCTGCTTTGTTCCGCCAAATACTGACGGCCGCTGCGGATGTCGTTACCGGTCAGCCTGACAGGATCGTATTTATCGCCCAGAAGCCGCGTTTTGCCAGCGTCAACCTGGGCTGGATTGAATACGGCAAACCGCTTCTGGAGAAAGGTAAGCATAAGTTTCATGCTTTTGTGGATTTTCAATACCGGCCGGATGCGGATACGGCGGCAGCATATATGGCCGGCGGACATCATGCCTGGAACCTGGGTTATTTTGTCACGACGCCGGATTTCTTATGGAAACAATATGAAAGGTTTGCACCGAATCTGTTCTCGGGGCTGTCGCGGATTGCGTCAAGTTATCAGACAGCTGGGTTTACGGATACCCTGGAACAGATATACCCGAAACTCGAGAAAATCAGTTTTGATAATGCCATTCTTGAGAAACTGAATGCCTCTCAGGCTTACGTAATTTCGGAAAACATCGAATGGAGTGACGTCGGTGCCTGGGAAGCCCTGAAGGAAGCGCTGGAAGATCCCGGTGATAAAAACGTGACGCAGGGCAAAACGATGCTGATGGATACGCGCGACTGCCTGGTTTACAATTTCACGGATCAGTTGGTTGTAACGATTGACGGTGAAGAACTGTTAGTAGTTAATACGGGCGATGTGCTCCTGATCTGCCGGAAATCCTCCGTACCGAAAGTGAAAAAACTCGTTGAAAGCATGGTCGGAACCGAACACGAACACCTGACCTGAGAGTATGTGGTATGACCTTGTTAAACGTGTGATTGACATCACCGGCAGCTTTCTGCTGGGAATTATTTTTCTGCCGTTGTGGCTGTTTACGGCACTGGCAATCAGACTGGACAGCCCCGGGCCGGTTCTGGCTGATACGCCCAGACGGGTCGGCAAGGACGGAAAGCTTTTTAAACTGTTCAAATTCCGCTCCATGATCGTCAACGCCCACAAAAAACTCCGGACTGATCCCGAGTATGCGAAACTTTACGATGAATACAAGCACAACAGTTACAAACTGAAGCATGATCCCCGGGTTACCCGGGTCGGCCGGTTCATCCGCAAGCATTCGCTCGACGAAATTCCGCAGCTTCTGAATGTACTTCGCGGCGAGATGAGCCTGGTCGGTCCCCGGCCGTATTATCCGGACGAGCTGGTCGAACAGCAGCGCAAATACCCGCATACGAAAAACCTGGTATCGGTAGTACAGTCTGCCAAACCGGGCATAACCGGACAATGGCAGGTTTCCGGCAGAAGCGAGGTAAATTTCGATAAGCGTATTCAGATGGATGCCGATTACGTCAAAAAACGGTCATTCATCATGGACATATCGATTCTCCTGAAAAGCCCGTGGGCGATGATTTCCGGAAAAGGTGCGGTCTGAAAATGCCTGATTGCCCGCCAGAGGTTGACAGATCGGGGCAATTCACACAAAATATGCACTATGGCTGCTGATTTCAAGAAGATTCATCTGAATATCGGCCGGGACGGAAAATCAGGGAAAAAGCTACGCAGGAAAACCCTGAAATCCCTGGGATTGGTCGCCGGTGCCCTGATTCTGCTAATCCTCGTGCTTGGTGCCGTGCTGGTGCTTCCGGTTAATGCCATCCGGAGCCGCGCCCGGACGCTGGTTCAGTCAGCGCGGGAGACGGCGCAGTACGCCAAAGCCCAGGATATCGCCAAAACCAAGGAGGGGCTGGTGAGAACCCGGACTGAACTCGAAAACCTCCGTAAGCAGTACGGCAGGATCATGTACCTGAAGTATATCCCGCTGCTCGGACTCTACGTCACCGACGGTGAACATGCCATTAAAGCCGGATTCGCAGGTCTGGATGCGGGCGACCGGGCAATTGAAGCCCTGGAGCCGAATGCAGATCTGTTGGGCCTTAAGGGGGGCGGTACGTTCGTACAGGGCAGCGCTGATGAGCGGATTCAGACCGCGGTCAAAACCATGAAAGCGCTGACTCCCAAAATCGGGGAAATCGCCGTCAGCGTCGACGCCATGCGTAAGGAAATCGACGCCATAAATCCCAGGCGTTACCCCGAGAAGATCGGCAAAACAGTAATCAGAAGCCGGATGGTCGAAGCCAAAAACGTCTTTGATAATACCGCTAACCTGTTCGTTAACGCCCAACCGCTGCTGACGGCATTACCTGATATTCTGGGCGAACCGGATGATAAGCGATACCTGATAATTTTCCAGAACGACAAGGAGCTGCGGCCGACCGGAGGTTTTATCACCGCATACGCGCAGTTCCGGATTGAGCGCGGGAAAATCATTCTGGAGCGTTCCGACGATATATATGCCATGGATGCGTCACTGCGTAAGACCTTTGCGGCACCCCCGGAAATACTTAAGTACCATAAGGATGTGAATGTCTGGCATATTAGGGACAGCAATCTGTCTCCGGATTTCATGCTTTCCATGCAGCAGTTCCTGGATATGTATAACCAGACTACTGTCAGGGAAAATATCGACGGAATCATCGCCCTCGATACTCACGTTCTGGTAGAAACTATGCGGATTCTCGGACCCATGACCGTATAC
>Ga0154812_106_pt9 | contig 8267 bp, 9 predicted proteins | sample Rifle2008BG16ft_FD_105820 | JGI IMG/M metagenome (GOLD analysis project Ga0154812, IMG submission 105820) | Candidatus Gottesmanbacteria bacterium RBG_16_52_11 | reverse complement strand
GCCGGTGCCGGACTCCCGGTATTCCCTCACGCCAGAGCGCTGGGCATGGTGATGTCCGGTTTCCGGCAGGTTTCGGTGGCCGGTTGTCACGGCAAAACCACGGTTTCCGCGATGACTGCGTCAGTATTTGCTGCCGGCAATAAATCTCCGTCGTACGCCGTAGGCTGCGGCTGGATATGCGGTCTGGGCATACCCGGTAACTGCGGCAAAGGCAGATGGTTCATTGCTGAAGCGGATGAATACGTCACCGATCCCGGTGTCGATATAACTCCCAGGTTTGCCTGGCAGCAGCCAGATATCCTGATACTGACCAACATTGCTTTCGACCACCCCGACGTATATCCGGGCCTGGATGACGTATATGCCGCCTATCGCGGCTTTGCCCTGAAACTGAAACCGGACGCGGCTTTAGTTTATAACGGTGATGATCCGCTCTGCCGGAAGTTGGCGGGTGAAGTTTCCTGCCGTGCGGTATCAGTCGGTTTCGGCAGCGGGAACTCAGTGACCGTGTCCGAACCGGTGACCAGCGGCAAAACCAGCCTTTTCAGCATCCCGGCGGGCGACGGCAGTTATTTTGACCTGACCATCGGGGTTCCGGGCAGGCATAATGTATTGAATGCCGCACTGGCTGCGGCTGCGGCCAGAGCTGCCGGCATCGGAGAAAAATCTGTCCGTGACGGCCTGACAGCCTACTGCGGTACAAAAAGGAGATTTGAAAAAATTGCCGCCCTGGGGAATACGGAAATCTATGATGATTATGCACACCATCCGGACGAAATCAGGGCAACGCTTGATGCTGCGCGTTCCTGGTATCCCGAAGGCAGGATCCTGACCGTGTTCCAGCCGCATACCTACTCCAGAACCAGGTCGCTTCTTCATGAGTTTGCCGGCGCTTTTACCGGATCAGATATGGTGATAATTTCGGAAATCTATGCTTCAGCGCGGGAGTCTGACACTTTGGGTGTCAGCGGCAGGATTCTGGCCGACGCCGTCCGCGAAAACCATCCGGACTGCCGGTTTCTGAAAGGCAAAGCGGATATAAGCCGGTATCTGACAAAGGTTTTGAAAAATTATAACGCCGTAATTTTCATGGGTGCAGGCGACATTTACAACTGGGCGAAGGATTTTGCCGCCGGTTTATGAACAATATATCCGGCCATTACGAAATACTGCAGGCAGCGCTCGAAGGACGCGTAAAAAAAGATGTACCGCTGGCGCGCTTTACGACTTACAAAGTCGGGGGTCCGGCAGAATATTTTTTTGTGGCACAGACGCGCCAGGACCTCGTGACTGCAGTAAAAACAGCCCTGGTCAGCGGAATTTCCTGTACGGTCCTCGGAGGCGGTTCCAACGTGCTGATCAGCGACGGAGGACTGCCCGGCCTCGTTATCCGGAATGCCGCAAGAAACATTTCCCTGAAGGGTATTAAAGGCAGTCAGACCCCCGGCCGTAAAGTCAGGCACGTATTCGTAGAGGCGGATGCCGGAGTGCCGATGAACCAGCTGGTCCGTTTTACCATTGATCAGGGACTCTCGGGACTGGAAATGCATCTGGGTTTGCCGGGTACTGTCGGCGGAGCCGTTTATATGAATTCAAAGTGGACCCATCCGGTCGGATATGTCGGAGATGCCGTGTATCAGGCGGAAATCCTTCAGCCGTCGGGGGATATTGAGGCCGTCCCGAGGTCGTATTTCCGTTTTGCATATGATTACAGTATTTTACAGGATAAACCGGCAACAGTCGTATCGGTAGTTTTTGCCCTGGAACAGCAGGATAAGGATGCGCTGTGGCAGAAAGCTAATGAAAGCATAGCCTACCGCAGAAGTTCACAGCCGTACGGTGTTGCTACGGCCGGATGTGTTTTCCGGAATATTGCCGAATCCGAAGCCATAATCCACCAGACTCCGGGTCGGGCAGTATCGGCAGGATTTTTAGCCGATCATGCCGGATGCAAGGGTTTGCGTGTCGGAGGAGCCGTTGTCTCGGACCACCACGCTAATTTCATCATTAATACCGGAAATGCGACCGCGCGCGATGTGGTAGAATTAATCGAAACTGTCCGCTCGCGGGTGAAATCAGCTTTCGGTGTCAGCCTCAGAGAAGAGATTGTCCGTATGGGTAAATTCTGATATGGATAAATTTGTTGTTCATGGAGGTGTCCCTCTGAAGGGTGAAGTCCGGCTTTCCGGGGCCAAGAACGTAGCCCTGAAAACCATTGTGGCGTCGCTTCTGACCGATGATGAGATAACTATTGACAATGTGCCGGACATCATTGATGTCCGTCTGATGCTGGAGTTGTTGGGCACGCTGGGGGTTAAATCACACTTTTCCGGAAACCATGTCAGACTGATCCGGAATTCGCTCCGCAACTACGAAGTCCCTCTGGAAGTGGGGGCCAGGCTCAGGACCACGACACTGGTACTGGGCCCGCTCCTGTCGCGCTTCGGCAGTGCCCTGGTACCAAATCCGGGGGGATGCCGGATCGGTGCCAGGCCGATAGACCGTCATATCGATGCGCTGCGGCAGATGGGTGCCCGGATCACTTATAATTCCCGCGATGGTTTTTTTCACGGCCAGGCAGACAGTCTGCACGGTACCGTAATCCGCTTTCCGAAAAACACCCACACCGGCACGGAGTCCATAATTCTGGCCGCGGTACTGGCTAAAGGACAAACCGTAATTGAAAATGCCGCTGCCGAAGTTGAGGTAGATGACCTGATTGAATTCTTAAACGGAATGGGGGCCCGTATTGTCCGGACCAAGCCGAGGGAAATTAAAATCGACGGAGTTACCCGGCTGCACGGCACTTCATACCGGCTGATGTCGGACCGGAACGAGGAAGTCACACTGGCAGTAGCCGCCGCACTTACCGGCGGCACCGTCACCGTCACCGGATCGGTCCACCGGACGCTCATGGCATTCCTCAATCCTTTCCGGGATGCCGGGGGCAGATACTCCGCCGGCGGGGATACCGCTACTTATTCAGTCAGCCGGAATCTCAGACCGCAGGATATAATCACCGCGCCGCACCCCGGTTTCATGACTGACTGGCAGGGACCCTGGGCGGTTCTGATGACCCGGGCAGCCGGACTGTCCACCATCCACGAAGCCGTATTCGAAAGCAGATTCAGTTATGTACCGGAACTTCAGAAAATGGGCGCAGACGTCAGCTTTTTCCAGCCGGAAGTCAGGGACCCGGAAAAGTTTTACAATTTCAATATGAGGGATCATGACGGTATGTCACCTCAGGCCGTCAGAATCAAAGGACCGACCCGGTTGCATGACGCCGTGCTGATGATGCATGATCTGAGGGCCGGAGCGACACTGCTTCTGGCTGCCCTTACGGCACCCGGAAAAAGTTACGTCCACGGCATCGAACATATCGACCGGGGGTACGAAAACATCGAAAAAAAGCTGCAGGCTCTCGGTGGCCGTATTATCAGAGTACCGGAGGAGGCAATATGAACAAACCTTTGACTGCCGTGGTGCTGGCGGGGGGAATCGGGACCAGGTTCGCACCCTTTTCCGGTAACAAGCTGTTCATGCAGTTTATGGGTAAACCCCTGATACATTATTCATTGACGCAGTCACTTCCCGATGACGTCAGCCGGGTCGTGATTATCGCCAGTCCCGAAAATTACGGGGATTTGGGGGCACCGCGTTTGGGCGTTCCTTCGACGGTTGTCGTGCAGGACCAGCCCCGCGGCATGGCAGACGCTCTGATTACCGCCGGCCGCGAGCTGTCCGGGCCGGTTCTGGTTCTGATCGCCGATCATCTGGTGCCGAAAGCGGTTCTGAGCGATGTAGTTTCCCACGCCAGGAAATCGAAAAGTTTCGGTGTCCTGCCGGGATGGAAAAGAAGTGAATATTTCCCCGGCGGATACCTGAAAGTCAGCGGAAATACCGTAACCGGGATTGTGGAAAAGCCCGTACCCGGACAGGAACCCGGCGATATGGTTTATATATCCGGAACATATATTGACGACGCGGCGGTTCTGATTAACGAATTATCCAAAACCGGCCCCGACGGCGATGATGCATATGAGAGAACCCTGACCAGAATGATGGGGCCACTCAAATTCACCGTTCACCGGTATGAAGGTCCTACTGCAACCCTCAAGTATCCCTGGCACGCACTTGACGTATTCGAATACCTGGCGGCAACTTCCGGCACCAAGGGCCGGGGCCGGAATGTGGTGTTTAAGGAAAACGTCATCATTGAAGGAGACGTCAGGTTCGGCGATAACGTCAGGGTATACGAAAATACCAAAATCAGCGGCCCGTGTTATATCGGCAGTAACACTGTTATCGGCAACGGCAACATCATCCGTCACAGCCACATCGGTGCGGACTGCGTAACCGGTTTTTCCACGGATATCACCCGGAGTTATATAGGTGACGGATGCTGGTTTCACACAAACTATATCGGTGACAGCGTTCTGGAAGGGAATGTCAGTATGGGATCGGGTGCGGTCCTGGCTAATCTGCGTCTGGATGAGGGCGGGGTAGGTTCGTTTGTCAAAGAAGAAAGGATTGATACGGGCAGAAAGAAGCTGGGGGCATGTATCGCCCGCAGCGTCCGGATCGGTGTCAATGCCAGTATCATGCCGGGTGTGAAAATCGGCCGGAACTCCATGATCGGGGCTGGTTTAGTAATATCCGAGGATATCGCGGCAGATTCATACGTATCCGGTACCACCGTTCTCTCAGTCAGAAGAAATGAGCGGACGGTACCGCAGGGAGATCGGGGGGAATTCCGTGATAAACTGAAATAAGGTGAGCCGCTTCCGGCGGCAACGGGCTGCCGGGTACCGGGTTATGGATCTGTTACCCCTGAAATCATTTGCTGACCTCATCATAGTCATATTTCTTGTGGTATTTACGGCGGAGGGCTGGAGATCCGGATTTGTCCAGATGGCGGGATCAATGGCCGGCCTGATGCTGGCAGTGATCGCCGCCAATGCGTTCCACCTTAAGGCTGCCGGGCTGGTGTCGGTAGTTGTTCCGGTAACCGCTCCGTATGCCGGGATACTGGTATATCTGGTAATTGCCGTCGGTACGATGGTAACCGTTGCGGTACTTTTAACGACACTTCTCAGAAGCTTTCTTCTCAGGTTTGCGGGAACGAAATTGGATGCCCTGGCAGGATCCTTGGTATCTTTCGGAAACGGGCTGATAATCGTGACCATAGTCCTGCTGTTGGCTGAGAAAGTACCGTTCACCGGTCCGGTCCGGACACAGCTGACGTCCTCGCGGATCGCCGGAGGACTGACCGCCTTTGCCCGCAGCAACTTTCCCGATATAGCAGAATCCCTGACGAGCACCGCATCCGGAGCGGTCCGGTTTCTGACCGTCAGGCCGGGGTCGGCAGAAAGAATTACGCTTAACGTTAATCCGGAAAACTGGGACCTGATTCCGGACGAGCAGGCAGAATCCGAAATGCTCCTGCGGGTGAACGAAATCCGGGCTGCCAGGGGTGCCGCACCGCTTAAAGCCGATGAGCCGCTCCGGCAGATCGCAAGGTTCCGGAGTCATGATATGTTCGTGAACCGGTATTTTTCACATTATGACGATAACGGCCGGGAGGTATCGGATTACCTTGATGCTGAAAAAATTCCCTACCGCTTCGTCGGGGAAAACCTGGCTTATGCGCCGGATATCGGCAGCGCTCTTGAAGGACTTCTGAAAAGCGATACACACCGGGCAAACATGCTGGACCGGAAGTACACCCGGACCGGCATCGGTGTTATCGACAGTCCCAGGGACGGTAAGATTATTACTCAGATTTTCGTGGATTAATCTGCAATCCGGACCGGTATTTAAATTCTTATGTTGAAGGTGACTTCAGTAACGGTCGGTGCCCTGAGTACGAACTGCTATTTCCTGACGGATCCGTCTTCCAGTGATACGCTGGTGGTCGATCCCGGCGACAGCGGTGAATATATCCTGACCAGGCTCAGTACCCTGGAATATACCCCGGTAGCTGTTATTGCTACCCATGGGCATTTCGACCATATCCTGGGTGCATTTGAAATTCAGATCGCAATGGATCTGCCGTTTAAAATTGCGCCTGCGGACGAATTCCTGGTCCGGTCAATGCAGTCGTCTGCCGGTCATTTCCTGGGCCTGACGCAGGTTGATCCGCCTCCCCGGATTACGGATTATCTGCGGGAGGATTCGGAACTCAGAATCGGCAGCATCAGCATTAAGCTGTTGTCCGTCCCGGGGCACACACCCGGGAGTATGGCTTTGTATGATCCGGAGGGAATCCTCTTAAGCGGTGATACGGTATTTGCCGGAGGTGATATTGGCCGGACCGATTTCCGGTACAGCGACCGTGCTGCCATGGAAAAATCGGTGGATAAAATTCTGTCACTACCGGCTGCGACGGTGATTTATCCGGGTCACGGGGATACTACGACTGTCGGGGAGGAGCTGCGGTACCGATCTGCGACATAGGCATATGAAGATCCTGGCCAACTGGTTACTGGACAGCCTGATGCTTCTGGTAATTTCTCTGATACTGCCCGGATTCCAAATCCGCAGTCTCGCCGCTGCACTTTTTGCAGTTATTGGCATCGGACTAGTTAATACCCTGATTAAACCCCTGGTGCTTCTGGTAACCCTGCCTCTGACGTTTCTGACGTTCGGATTATTCATTTTCGTCATTAATGCCCTCATGTTTCTGATCGTATCCCGGATAGTGCCCGGTTTTGACATCGATAGTGTCTGGACGGCGGTACTGGGAGCCCTTCTCTATTCACTGCTGACTTCTTTATACCGGCGGTAATCTGAATCGGATGATTTGGTAAACAACTTGGCGTTACTGTATACTTAATCCGCTACCTATGAGGGAAGTACTGAAGCGGCATCACATATCTTTCCGGAATGCTATGGCCGGAATAGTCTGGTCATTCCGGTCCCAACCCAACTTCCGGGTACATGCCGTTCTGGCGCTGTCCGCACTGACCGCCGGATTTCTTTTTCAGATATCCGCAGTTGAAACGGCCGTGATTGTTTTTACAATCCTTCTGGGTCTGACGGTGGAAATGATTAATACCAGTATCGAAGCCATGACCGACCTGATCACATCGGAGTGGCATAAGGACGCAAAAACCGCCAAGGACGTATCGGCCGGTATGATGCTCATCGTCGCTACCGGCGCCGTTATAGTGGCTCTGGTAATATTCGGGCCCAGGATATTGGCGCTCTTCGAGTAATTAATATGGGAATACTTCTGGGTTTAGTGCTGCTGTCCTGGTTCTTAACCAGCATTTTTTACATTCCGTTTATCCGGTTTCTTTATAAAATGCGTTTCCAGAGGATGAAACAGAAAACACTGGATGCCTTCAATAACCGGACACCGATTTTTGACCGCTTTAATCAGAAGAAGGCCGGTACGCCGGTCGGCGGGGGAGTCCTGGTGATCATCATGACTTCGGTCATGCTGCTGGTGACGCTGGCGCTACTGAGGTATTTCTGGGTACCGGTGACATCCGTATTTGCATTGGGAAGCGAAGTAAAAATTCTCCTGTTTACCTTCATATCATTCGGAGCGCTCGGATTTCTGGATGATGCCAAAAAAACATTTTCTCAGAGTAACGGGAAATTCTTCGGGCTCCGTTTGCGGCACAAACTGATATTGGAAATAATACTGGCCGGCATCATCGGTTACTGGATGGTAAGCGAGCTTCGGATAGATATGCTCTATATGCAGCCGTTCGGTATTATCCGGCTGGGCTGGTGGTTTATTCCCTTTGCGGTTTTTACCGTAATTGCATTCGCGAATGCCTTCAATATAACCGACGGTCTGGACGGGCTGTCTTCAGGACTATTAATGATAGCCCTGGGGGCATTCTGGATTATATCCGCATCGATCCTGGACACCCCGCTATCCATATTCCTGGCTCTCTGGATCGGATCACTGATAGCGTTTATCTATTTCAATATTTATCCGGCCCGGATAATTATGGGCGACGTCGGTTCGTTATCCTTCGGTGCCACGATGGCCGTCGTCGGGCTGATAATCGGGAAAGCTCCGGTACTGGTCATTATCGGCGGCATATTTGTTCTTGAAGCAACCTCTTCGCTGGTACAGCTATTGGCAAAAAAATATTTCCACCGCAAGGTTTTTGCAGTAGCACCGCTCCATCTGTGGCTCCAATATTACGGGTGGCCAGAACCGAAGATCGTTATGAGATTCTGGATACTGGCGATCGTGCTGGCCGTTTTCGGTCTGTGGCTGGCATTTACTTTCTGATTTCCGT
>Ga0154812_101_pt21 | contig 8687 bp, 13 predicted proteins | sample Rifle2008BG16ft_FD_105820 | JGI IMG/M metagenome (GOLD analysis project Ga0154812, IMG submission 105820) | Candidatus Gottesmanbacteria bacterium RBG_16_52_11 | reverse complement strand
AGAGAATTGCCGACTGCGAATCTCACTTCAACACCAATGCAGTAAACGGTCCGTATGCCGGAATTTTTCAGTTTACCGCTTCATCCTGGACTTCAACCCGCAGACAGATGAATGAGGACGATAATCCGGATCTGCGGTTCAATTCCGAACAGGCAATACGGACAGCGGCCTTTAAAATATCCCGGGGTGGTAGCGGCGCCTGGCCGTCATGCAGCGGCAGGTAATTCCGACGGTACACTGCCGGATCAGACTTGTTTCAGTAAGCCATTATCTCTTTTTCTTCCTGCTCTCCAACTGCCTGCCGGTCCAACTCGTTCAGATCTTTTTCAAGTAAATAGACTTCATCTCCCGACTTTTCTACCGTCGGATTTTCAGACCTGTCAATGATGGTGCGCAGATTCACGGAAAACGCCGCAAATGCCGCGGCTGCCGCAAGAATGACCGCCAGCACAACTAATCCGGGAAGAGCTTTTCTGCCAGTTTTTCGGGCCATAATTCTCCTTTTAATTTACGTACTCAAAGCCGCAGCCTTAATCTCGGCAACAACCGCCGCCATTGACGTATGGAGTTCCGTGAAAGACCGTTTGACCTTGGCATATTCGGCCATTATTTCATCCTTCAGTTCGCTGACATCGTTTCCGGCGAAATCCAGCTTACCGAGTGCGGTTTCAGCGGAACTGATCGTGTCTCCGGTTATGCCGTAATTCGTCCGGGCAGTGGCGATAAAACGGTCAAGTTCAGTTACATCCTTCCCCGACTGTGATAACGCATTTCTCCGGGATACAACCCTGCCGAGAAAATTATTGTACCGTTCGAGCCGGGACCTGGCTTTTTCCAGAAACCGGCTGTTTATTGCTTTGGCAACACGGTTTCTGCGGAACTGAACTTCGCGTTTGGTTGCTTCACTCAGCACTGCCTGTTCATTGGCGATTACCGGGACTGCGATTATAACCAGAAAGAAGATTAAAAGCGGCAAAACCTTTCTCATAAGCTAATAATAGGGATAGCCGATATCAGGTGTCAAGTCAGATATCCCGCGGATTTCGGTATTCAGGGAACGGTCTGTGTCAGGACTTTTTCCTGAAGGAAGGGATTTCAATCATCCCGACGGCAATCCTGACCATATTATGGTCCGGAGTATCGCCGAAAATTTCCCCGGGAACGCCGAGTATTCCGGTCTCAGAAAACAGATCAAACATATCACCTCCGGTCAGACGTAAATAAAGGTACATCGGGATTTCCCGGCAAACCCCGTCAAGGTCTATTAACGGCTGGGCACCGGAACTGATACGTTTCTCATTGACCGATTTCAGCATCCGCAGGACTTCGTCCTGCCTGCGCCGGAATTCCGAATATAGCAGGCGGCGCGTTTCGGCGGAAACATATTTCCATTTAGCCAGTGCTTCCAGTTCGGAATTTCCCGGCAGGGATGCGAAAACAGTCTGCCACTGGGATGTAAGTTCCTTAACCGTCCGTCTGTCCTTAGTCAAAAGTGCAGCCATCCGGAGTCGCGGATCACCGAAAAGCTTGGACATACTGACGGAGATAACCGCCTTATCCGATAACGGGGATTCCCGGATAACACTGGCTATTTCCCGTGCTTTCCCGGAATCAATCATTTCTATATATGCCAGGTCGATAATTACATACCCGTTAGGACGCAGCTTGTGGAAAGCAGTCAGCGTTTCCGAAAGTGTCTCCGGATCATAAACAGTAGAAGTCGGATTGTTCATCGGTGTCAGATAAAACACTGTATAATCCTGCTTAACCGGGCCCAGTGTATTCCTGACGTCCTGTGCTGACGGACAGTATCCCCGCCCGGAATCAGCCGGAATTTCCGTTATGGATATACCCCGTCTTTTTGCCTGTGCCCGGATTACCGAAAAAGCCGGCACCGGAAATAAAAAATCTGTCTTTGTGCCGTCAGAATTTGCCATATGGGCTATGGTTCCCAGCAATGAATCCAGCCCCGGCAGGCTGCCGCTGGACAGTACCGTATCGGCAGATGTATACATTAATCCGAAACCGCTGAGGAATCCGGCAAATTCTTCCCTGAGCGGGAGGTATCCGATTGCCTCCGGTTGGTAGCTCCACAAAGATTCTTCTTCCGGTGACGCATGAGTAATCCGCAGGTCCCGTATGAATGAATCCATCTCCTGACGCGTGTGGCCTTCCGGATCAAGGCCTAATTTATCCGCCAGCGACGGATTGAGGTCTTTGAAACTTCTCCAATCGACATCACCGATAGTCAGGTTTATGACTTCGCCGCCGGCGGCACAACATTCCCGCGCCATTATTGCCAGGGCACGGATACCGTTCTTTATCTCACCCGAACCGAGCATTTCACGGTATTTACTGACGAATCCGGACCGGATGGCTGCGGAATTTTTCATATGCACCTCAGCGGATTCCGGCATTCCGGCTGTCCGTCCGGTAAGTGCAGGGTCCGCTTCGGGAGCTGGCGGCATAGTGTGGAAAAATCATCGTGGACAGTAACTCTGATGAATGTGACTTATAGTAACCCTAGCGGAATGGTACCACGGCCAATTCCCAAAGTATAGAGGCTGTAAATGACCCGGTTTCCCCGGAGGCGCTTCGGGTCCGCAGCTGCCGGGAAACTCCGGATCGGGCCCTTCCGTATTATTTCCCCGGCTGTACATTTCCGGCAGCCTCGGTTAAAGACCTTCCGTCCGGAGTAATGCATTTCCTGGGGTAACTCTCGAGGATCGGGTACCCCATGGACACGCATTCATCGAAAGTATTTACAGCAGACAACCGTGATCTGTTAACCAGGTATATACCGTATATACCGGCGATAACCAGAAACAACAGTATCAGAAAAGCAATCAGCTTCCGAGTACCCATATCCTGGTTTTCAGCGTATCATGATCCCCGGGAAAGTTCAAATTATCCCCCTTTCACCGGTAAGCTGTAATTACAGAGTTAGACCACACCGGAAATTAAATGTATTCAAAAATATAAAATTTTACTGTCAGTATGGAATTTTTCATATCTGCACAATATTTGTATGCAAAAGGAATAAAATGTTTTTGCCGGACTTTCCGGAAAAACACCCGGGTTCATAACCGGCAGACTGTAAATACACCTCAAATTAATGCTCTCCGGATCAGGCGGAAAATTAAAGAAAACGGAAATTTCCGGATTAATCCCTATGATACAATCATTTTAGCCGGCGTCAGTGCGGAAGGATCGGTCAGAATGTTCCGTATCAAATACCGGACTTAATTATCGGAATCGGTAAGTGCTGCACCCGAATGCAGAGCATCTATCTGAGAAAGGAGGTGAATCTCAATGCAGGATCAACCACAGAAACCGCAGGATGAACCCAAAACCCCGCCGGTAGTAACACCTCAGCCGGACACGGGTCCGCAACCGCCGGCTCCTTCAACACCACCACCTGCCCCGGACAAAACTCCGCAGGGTGGCGGTGATCAAGGAGATCAGAAACCGGCGTAGTGCCTGATTATTTCCCGGTGCCCGCCGGCACCTGACGTAATAATTATCCACCGCATCCGGTCGGATGCGGTGGATTCTTTTTCCTGATAATTCAGTCAAACAGATGCAGCTGGGTGGTTTTACCGAACAGTTTGTCCAGCGCGGAATTCTCAATCTGACGGATTCTCTCTCCGGTAATTTTATACCTCCTGCCTATCCGTGACAGGGTTTCCGTCCGCAGTCTTCTGATAAGAATGTCTTTTTCCCTTGAATCAAGCTCACGGGACCGTCTGATGAGGGCAGCCAATTGCGTTTGCGTCTCACTCGACATCGCAATGTAATTATACGATCAGCCGTCAATTTTCGTCCCGTTTTGTGATAGCATGATACCAGGCTACCGGATTATGGTCCGTAATCTGCTCGCGCTGGTTCTGATAGTTTTCATTATCGGTCTTATTACATACGGCGCATTCTACTCCGCACTGACTCTGGCAAATCCTGACAATCCCCTGAACAGATCGTACCGGAAATATTTCCTGAAACGGTATGTGTTAAGGTCGGCATTCCGGCTCAACCGGATCGGCGATGCGCGGTTCGAATTCGGCTCTTCCGATGAGTTCCCGACCCTCGCCGTCAATGTCTTTTCACAAAACGGAGAACAGCTGTCAGCTGCTACTTTGGAACGGGTCATCAGCGAACTTGCACGGATTACGGACAAACCCAGCGGAATCATCTTGAATGTAACAGAAAGGCTGTCAGGTTTGTCCGGACAATCCTCCGACGATGACCTGAAAAGGCTGTCGGAAGGCTACGGACCGGGTTTCGATTTCCGCAGAAAACGGGCTGCCGTGAATCTGTTTGTACTGAACTCCTACACAGGTTTACCGTCCCTGACGGGACTGGTCAGGGATGATCACAGCATTTTCATTTTTATGGAAACGGTCAGGCAGGTAGCCAGATTTCAGAATGACAGTGTAGGCACCGAGGTGTCAACCATACTGCATGAATTCGGCCACCTGATGGGAGCCGATCATTCCGGTGAATGCATTATGTCGCCGGTCGTCGAAGACGCAACTTACGAAAACCTGCCGACCCGGATTGCTGAGAATTACTGCGAATCGGATATCAGGGAAATCGGGAATGCCCTGATTAATTAGGTCTTACTCCGTTTTAAGCGCAGCAGCAGGCCGGAGGCCGTTTTCGTTCTGGAGGTTACCGCAGAAACCTGCTATACTTCGGAAACATTCACGTTAATTCTACCTGTTTACACCGTTCGTATTCCCCCGAAAGGATATCGATTGAGTTAAACAGCCGTTAGAGCGTGACAGAGGAGGTGACTTTAACTCATGTCAACCAAGTTATTCGTCGGGGGACTGTCCTGGGATACAACAGATGAAAGTCTCAGGACGTTTTTCGCAACAGCCGGTACGGTTGTTTCTGCAACCGTTATCACCGACAAGTTTTCCGGAAGGTCGAAGGGATTCGGATTCGTGGAGATGTCATCCGTGGAAGAGGCAAAAAAAGCCATGGAAACTCTGAACGGACAGACACTGGACGGACGCACAATCGCCGTCAACGAAGCCCGACCCCAGGAACCGCGGCAGAACCGCGGCGGTAGACAATTCGGCGGCGGAGGTGACCATCGCCGTGGCGGAAACGACCGCGGCGGTCGGGACTGGTAAACCAGTTTTCAGATCGATAAATAAGATTACTACCTCCTCATATGCAGGAGGTAGTTTTCGTAATATCGGTTTTGCAACCCAATCTCCATTTATACTATGATGTGATTATATGGACTCGGAAAAACCTTCACTGCCGGTTCAGGATTATTTTCCCGGACAGGTTCCGGAAGAACCGGAACCGGAGCCGATGGTAAAAAACAGAAGCAACCGGACTGCACTGCTGTCCGGACTGGCTCTTCTGGCAGTGCTGCCGGTGATTGCCGTTGCAGCACTCCGGACTCAGACTCTGACCGGTTTTGCCGGATCACCCAAGTGCCGGCCGATTACTAAAGTCATGATCAGTCCCGGCAAAATAAACGTAAGTACCTCTGATCCTGAAGTAAATCTATCAGTACTGGCATATGACAGTACCAACCGTCCGGTTTGGCACGGTGTCAGGTATGAATGGGGAATAAGTTCCTCAAATAGTATCGGCAGCGTGAAGTCCAAACACGACCTCGGTGTTTTCCGGCCTCTGAATCCGGGCAGCGGAGATCTCTATGTTAAAACTTCGAATAACTGTACCAAAACGGCGGTAATCGGTTCGGTTGCGGTCACGGTTGTGAAATCACCAGTTGTGCCGACTCAACCGATACGGAAAATCCGCTGAATACTCTCAGGGTTTACCCCGGGAGTGCCCCACAACTCCGGTGTTGACCGGGTTACGGTCGGCATTTCCTTCAGGATACGGTCCCGTCGAAATGTTCCTCCTCAGCATCCGCCTTATTGTGCAGGACTACGCCGTCACGGTGTTCCGGCGGCGAATATATGGTATAGAGTTTCAAATCAGTACTGCCGGTATTGACTACATTATGCCAGGTCCCTGCAGGAATTATTATTACCCAGTCTTCGGCTACATCCCGCGTGATTTTACCGTTATCCAGTATCACTCTGGCAGTACCCTTTTCAAAACGGATGAACTGATCCAGACCGTGGATCTCGTTACCGATTTCCTCCCCGGGTTTCAGGCTCATTACCACCAGCTGACTGTAGTGTGAGGTGAACAGAACCTGCCGGAAGTCTGTATTTTTCAATGTCACTTCTTCAATATTGGCAATATAGGATTTCATATATTTTCCGCCTCCTTCGTGCGAATTTAATCGGAATTATAACTCCGCCAAAGAAAATTATACACCTGCTGTCTCCGCCGCACGGCTACTCCACCGTAAGAGAGTGTTCGGCAGACCAGATATTTTTTCCTCCGATAAAACCAAGTGCCCGGTAATAATAGACTCCAGGCTCAGTGATTATGGCGTTACCGATAAAACGCAGCGGAATATCGTATGTCCCGTTGGTAAAATCATTAACCAGCACGGCGTAGGGTGTCCGGGGAATATCAACCGTAGGATCCAGTTCTCCCGGCAGAGATTGCCTGCCGGATACGATTGTCGAAAAACCCGTCTGGGCAGCCGGACCGGTTATTTCCCAGGTAAAGGCAATATTGGAATTCCGGGCTGCTGTTGCCGGCGGACCGATGATATTTATTTCATGTACCGGCATTTTCCTGACCCTGATAGTCAGTTCATCCGACCAGTAATGGTCGCCGCCGATTAGGGCATACCCCCGGGCATAATATGTACCCGGTTGGGCAAACCGGGTTCCGGCGATGAATCTGAGCGGAAGGTCGTATGATCCGTCAAGAAAATCACTCAGCTTACCGTCATATGCCGTCTTTTCCGGTTCTACCGATCGGATAAGTTTTCCCGGAGTACTCACGGAACCGTAATAAACCGTCGATGTCCTGATGGTACGTGCCGGACCATCTACCGACCAGGTGAACGTAACCGGATCATTCTGATTCGCCTCTTCCGGAACATCGGTAAAAGTTATCCTGTAGGCGTATGGTACCGGTGTCGGCGAAATAACCTGGGAGTAATCAGCTTTTTTTACTTCCTGACGGTTTTGCCGGGTGGCCGGGGACGGATTCTGACTGTCGGGAAGTCCGCTGTCCGCCTGAGGTGTAACGATCCGGGCATTCAGTCCCAGAACTTCACTTAGCGGCAATTCAAGCCTTCCGGAATATACGGCAGCGGCCAGAAGCATGATAACGGCGACGCCTGCAGCCGTAATGATGATAATGGTCCGTCTTGGATTCATGGGGCTTGTGCCAGTATACGCCTGCGTAGTCCATTATGGTACCCGGGCATTACTCTCCGCCGCAGTCATTTCCCCACAGGCCAAGATGTTCCTGACGGGCATAACGCTCCGCTTCCAGAAACAGTTGCTGGTATGTGACGTCCGACGGGTAGGTGCTCACCCGGGCGTATCCTTCCCTGACAAGTAGCTCGTTGATCATTGTATTTCCGACATAAACGTAACGTAGAAGCCGTCCGTATCTGTCCGTTTCGGACACGTCCCTGACCAGTTGAACCGTGCGGCCGGATACCAGGGATTCGTTTTTCGCTTTTGCCTGTAGACCGTAACACCGTCCGGTACTGTCCGGACCGGTCATTTCCGGCGTGTCAATCCCGATGTACCGTACGGCAGTATCCGGTTCAACCATGATGGTATCACCGTCGATGACGCGAAGAACCCGTACCATTTCCCCGGCCCTGTCAGCCTGCTCATATACCGTACCCGGCATTGTTGCCGGTGTCGGGTCCCGGTCCGGATATGATACCGGCGGTGACTGATGCGGCAGACTAATTGTTGGCGGAACTACTCCGAAAAGCTGTGCAAGCAGAAACAACAAAACGGCAATGACGCTGCCGGTTCCGAAATTCCGCCGCAAATTTGATACTCGCCGGTCCGGAGCAGGAAACTGCCGGAGGCTGATGCCGGAAATTTTCATTTTTTCTGCGGATACCGTTTATGAAGAATCCGAAGATCATCCGATACCTGCCGGGCATGGTTATCAGGCTCAACTTTGGTGTAGGATTTCGCAATTTTACCTGTAGGATCGATGATATAGGTTATCCGTCGGGTCATAACTCCTCCGGCACCGTAAGCTTTAATGATGCGGCCCTCCGGATCCGCTAAAAGCGGAAACGACAGACCGTATTTACCGGCGAAACGACGATGGCTTTCCGCACTGTCCCGGCTGATGCCGATTACGATCGCCAATTCATTTATACCTGCATACGCGTCACGGTAACCGCAGGCTTCCTTGATGCAGCCTGACGTAAAATCCCTGGGGTAGAAATAAATGACGACCCATTTACCCCGGTATCCGTGTAGCGTCCTTTTAATATTATTCTGGTCCGCTGCGGAAAAGTCCGGTGCGGTTGTACCCACATCAAGCATAATCTTTAAGCGGAAAATGATTTACCGGGATTAATAAATCACTTTGTTGCTCTAACGCCTTAAGTTTTTTTAAAAATGTTACGGTATAAAACATTAATGAACATATTATTTCCTCGATAAAATATGTTCAGTTTGAGTATCATAACATTCCGGTATCATACTGACCGGGAATTCAGGATATTTCTCCAGATCCGAACATAAAATCACCCCATTACCGTCCCAAACCAGTTCCCAAGTTCCTCCGGACATGGCGGCAAACCACAAGCC
>Ga0154812_117_pt3 | contig 8692 bp, 6 predicted proteins | sample Rifle2008BG16ft_FD_105820 | JGI IMG/M metagenome (GOLD analysis project Ga0154812, IMG submission 105820) | Candidatus Gottesmanbacteria bacterium RBG_16_52_11 | reverse complement strand
GACGCTACAGCAGAAATTGCCCGGAAATATAAGTGCCGGATATTCCGGCGTCCGAACCTGCCGATGCTCAATTCGAACAAAAATTTCGGATTCACCAAAGCCCGGGGGGACTGGATACTGAATCTGGACGCCGATGAAGTCGTAACTTATGTACTCAGACAGGAGATAGACCGGGTCATCTTAAGCGGCGGGCAAATTTCCGGTTACTGGATTCCCCGGAAAAACATTATTTTCGGCAAATGGATCCGCCACGGCATCTGGTGGCCCGACCGGCAGATCAGGCTGTTCAAAAGGGGACGCGGGTCATTTCCGGAAAAGAAGATCCATGAATACCTTACGGTAGACGGGCCGGTTGGTGAACTGACGGAAAGCTATGATCATTTCAATTACCGTAGTGTCAGCCAGTATATTTCCACGCTGGACCGCTGTACCACCAGTGAAGCACGGGAGCTGGCGGAGGCGGGATATTCACCGGCCTGGCATGACGCTATCAGATTTCCGGTATCGGATTTTCTGAAGATTTACTTTGCCCAAGCGTCGTGGCGGGACGGACTGCACGGGCTGGTGCTGTCTCTGATGCAGGCATTTTATGCTTTAGTACTATACGCGAAAGCCTGGGAAAACCAGAAGTTTCCCGAAATTGATCCGCCGTTTTCATCACTCACGCGTGAAATGGCGCTGGCGGCCGGCGATTTTAAATTCTGGTTACTTTCAACCAGGATCGAACGCGAACGCAATCCTGTCAGAAAGCTATACCTCAGAATCAGAAGGTCGGTCCTCCGAAGGCTGAAAATCTGACTAATATGAGCAGGAAAGTTGCATGTGTCATCGTCAGCTGGAACGGCAGGGAGGATACCTTAGACTGCCTTGGCAGCCTTCGCCGTATGCGGAAACCTTATCCGCTTGATGTTATCGTCGTAGATAACGGATCCGCCGATCACACTGCCCGGGCAGTCAGCCAGAAGTATCCCGGAATAGCGGTAATCAGACTGAGTGAAAATGCCGGATTTGCGGCCGGAAATAACAGGGGAGCCGAACTGGCGTTCCGTCGGGGATGCGCGATTATCTGGTTTCTCAATAATGACACCTTTGTAGATCAGGGCGCACTGAGTGCGGTTGATGCTTTTGATGATCCGAATGTCGGTCTGGTTGGTTCCAAAATCTATTTTGCGGCCGGTCACGAGTACCACCGGACGCGTTACAGTGGTCTGGAGAAGGGACACGTTATCTGGTATGCAGGAGGAATTATTGACTGGAATAATATGTATGCTTCCCACCGGGGGGTAGATCTGGTGGATGACGGCCGGTTTGACGATCCGGTTGAAACTGATTTTATAACCGGCTGTTCGCTTTTTGCCCGTGCCGAGACATTGAGGTCAACCGGTATGTTTGATGAACGGTACTTTCTGTACCTTGAGGACGTTGACCTGTCGCTCAGGGTCCGGCGGGCGGGCTATCGGTGCGTGTATTATCCTAAGTCCGTCGTCTGGCATAAGAATGCTTCTACCAGCGGCCGTCCGGGAAACCGGACTCAGGATTATTATCTGACACGGAACCGGCTGCTGGCAGGTTTCCGGTATGCACCGCTTCGCACCCGGTTTGCCCTGATCAGGGAGGGTATCGGCGTACTTCTATACGGAACGCCGGTCAGGAAGCGTGCGGTCAGGGATGCATTTACGTTCAGATACGGTAAACAATATGAGCCGGAAATTTAACCTCAGTGCGGTAGTGATTGCCAGAAATGAAGCCCGGCGGATCGGCGGCTGCCTCAGGCGCCTGTCGTTTGCCGACGAAATGATAGTTCTCGATAACGGATCGGCCGACCGGACAGCGGTTATAGCCGGAAAAAGCGGTGCCCGCGTGATTTTGCATCCTTCAGGTGATTTTTCGGATCTGCGTAACGTGGCTCTGGCAGCCTGCCGCGGCAACTGGGTGCTCTATGTTGATGCAGATGAAGAAGTAACCGACTCCCTGCGGGACGAAATCATCAAAGTCACAACTGACAGCAGCAATCCGATTGCGGCATATGCCCTGAAACGGCGGAATTACTATCTCGGCCACCTATGGCCGAAGGAAGAATCTATCCTCAGGCTGTTCCGGAAAGACGCGCTGGCCGGCTGGTACGGGCCGGTACACGAATCAGCCAAGGTCACGGGAAGCACCTCTCAGCTGAATTCTCCGCTTATTCACCGGACTCACCGGAATCTGTCGGACATGGTGCAAAAAACTAACCGGTGGAGCGAAATTGAGGCGGAGCTCCGGTTTGCGGCCGGCCACCCCAGGGTGTCCTGGTGGCGGATTTTCCGCGTCATGGCTACCGGTTTCTGGGATTACTTCGTCAGGCAGGGAGGTTACCGGGCCGGTGCAACCGGCCTGATCGAAAGTATCTACCAGGCTTTCAGTTACTTTATTACGTACGCAAAATTATGGGAAAAACAGCAGGCAAAAACCGGCTGAAAAAAATAACCGGCCGACTCATGCCGGCTATCCTGCCGGCAGTTCTGATCGCCGGAGCCTGGTTGTTTTTCGCCAGGCCGTATCTGACAGCCGGCCTGATACCTTTCCCCGGTGATTATCTGGTTTCTTTTTTCCCGCCTTGGAATGCCGCGTACGGCATGCCGGTGAAGAACGCGGCCATGCCGGACATTATAACCCAGATTTATCCCTGGAAAACACTCACCATGGAGGCATGGAAATCCGGTCAGATCCCGCTGTGGAATCCGTATGCTTTTTCCGGAACGCCGCATGCTGCCAACTACCAGTCAGCGGTTTTTTCACCCCTGAACCTGCTATACGGGGTGCTGCCCATGGCGGATGCCTGGAGCATATCGGTACTGCTGCAGCCGATTCTAGCGGCAGTATTCATGTTCATGTTCCTCCGGTCGCTGGGAATTTCCGGATGGTCGGGCGCCACCGGTTCTCTCGCTTTCATGTTTTCCGGTTTTCTCGTCGGCTGGATGGGATATGCCACGCTCGGATATGCACTGCTGTTCCTGCCGCTCTCGCTTTACGGTGTCCGCCGGTACCTGGACACCGGCCGGCCGGCAGCGGCACTGCTGGTGACGGCGGCAATTTCGCTGTCACTGCTATCCGGTCATTTCCAGATCAGCATTTATACCGTAATTTTCAGCCTGGCTTATATACTGTATGCCGGCCGGAATTCCGGGTGGCGGACACTGGCCATACTGCTTCTGCATGCGGCGGGCGGTATCGGTATTGCCGCCCCGCAGCTGTTTCTAACTTACCGGGCATTTGCCGATTCCACCCGGTCGGCATCAGCCGTACCCCGGGAAATCATACCCTGGCAGTACCTGGTGACACTTTTCGCTCCGGATTTTTACGGTAATCCGGTTACCAGGAACGACTGGTTCGGACATTATGCGGAATGGGCATCCAGTATCGGTACCATCCCGTTGGTTCTGGTATTTACCGGCGGTATGCTGGGGACAGTCCGGCGGTACCGGTTTTTCTGGGCGGCCGCCTTTTTGGCTTTGTTCCTGGCTTACGATACGCCCCTGTCCGCACTCCTGTTTATTCTTAAGCTGCCTGTCCTATCTTCCAGCGCGGCCGGAAGGATAATCGGTATCATGAGTTTTTCGCTGGCAGTATTGGCTGCTGCCGGCATGGATGCAGTTCGTGCTTCCGGCCGTAATGACCTGGGGAAATTCGTCCGTATAGCCGTAGCCGCCACCCTGATGCTTCTGGTTATCTGGTCAGTGGTGACCGTGTTTCCGGTTTTTTCGCCGGAACGAACCCATATCGCACTGCGCAATCTGGTGCTTCCGACCATCCTGACGGTAGCCTGTCTGACCGCCCTGATAGCCGGAGCGGTGCGGGTTCCCAAATCATGGATTACTGTTACGCTCTGCATTGTTGCCGCGCTGGAACTTCTGCGGTTTTCCCTAAAGTGGATGCCGTATGCACCGCGCAGCCTATTGTATCCCGAAACCGGCGTACTTAAATTCCTCAGGGCCCGGGCAGGGAATGACCGGATATTCGGGAACATCGGCAGTGAGGTAGGCACGACCTTCCGGTTGCAGCTCATCGAAGGGTATGATGCCCTGTATCAGGGCAGGTACGGACAGTTTATCAATTCAGCAAGTGCCGGCAGACCGGATCCGGGCGGCCGGTCCGTGGTGTCCTTTGATAAGCACGGAACATACCGGGACCGGATGATGTCGCTATTGGGCGTTAGGTATCTGATACACAGACTGAGCGACGGCCGCAGTGTCTGGGCGTATCCTTACTGGGATTATCCGGCAGGTGTTTTCACACAGGTTTATAGAGATGACCAATACTGGGTATATGAATATAAAGATGCGTTACCGCGGGCAAGTCTCATGTCCGACTTCGTTTTGAGACATACGGATCAGGAAATAGTCGGTCTCCTTCTTTCCGCGGATTTTCCTTACAGGGATGCCGTCATTCTGGAGACCGATCCGGGCTTACAGCCGGAGGCCGGCCCGGGTTCGGCATCCATAACCCAATATTCCCCGAACTCAGTGACCGTGACTACGCAGTCGGATGCTGATAAGATTCTGCTTCTGAGTGATACCTATGATACCGGCTGGCGGGCGAGTATTGACGGCAGACAGACGCCGGTTCTGCGGGCGGATTATGACCTGCGCGCCGTTGCCGTACCGGCCGGCCGGCATACGGTTGAGTTTAAATATCTTCCGGAGGAATTTCTGGCCGGCAGCGCGCTGGCAGCGGCAACCGCAGTATTGTTAACCGGATATCACCTGAGGAGGGCGTATGCGAATCGGCATCGGTAGTCCGTATCTTGACAGTCTCGGCGGAGGGGAGCGCTATATGCTTACCCTGGCATCGCATCTGATCCACCGGGGTCACTCCGTGCATATTTTCTGGAACGATACCGGAATCCGGAATAAGATTTTGCGAAGTTTCGGACTGGATTTCCCCCCGGATTCTTTCAGACCGGATGTTTTCCGCGGCATCCTGCCCCGGAAATTACTGACCACCAGTGAGTATGATGTCATTATTTACCTGAGTGACGGCAGTATTCCGTATTCCCTGGCAAAACGGAATATTCTCCATTTCCAGGTGCCGTTCCCCCGGGTACAGACCAACTCAGTAAAAAACGGCATCTGGAAGGAAGTGATAGTGAACTCTAAATACACCCGTGAAAATCTGGATCAGGCGTTCTCCCGTAAAGCGGTTGTCATATATCCTCCCGTCGCTTCTTTCCGATCGGAAAAAACGGTCAAGAAGTCCCGGATGGAAATCCTGTCAGTGGGGAGATTCAGCAGTCATTACCGGGCAAAAAAGCACGAAGTCATGATCGGAACATTTAAGCGGGGGTTTGGGGAAGGGAAGCTTAAAGACTGGAAGCTGATTCTGGCCGGAGCCTGCCTATCGACGGATAAAGAATATCTGGAGGAACTGAAATTACTTGCGCGCGGCATTCCGGTGGATTTCCGGGTCAATATCCCTGATACCGGGATGCGGCAACTCTATGGAGAAGCGGTAGTTTACTGGCATGCGGCCGGTTTCGGGGAAAAGGATCCCACGAAAATGGAGCATTTCGGCATCAGCGTAGTGGAAGCCATGTCAGCAAAATGCGTACCCGTGGTATTTAACGGCGGCGGTCTGCCGGAGATAGTCAATGAAAATAACGGATTCCTATGGCATACGCCGGAAGAGCTTCTCACGCATACCGTATACATCGGAAGTCATCTGAGAGACATCAGGATTAAGAAAATCATGAATTCAATGGGTGATACCGTAAGAAAATTCAGCACTGATGTGTTTAAACAAAGGATAGATGAGTTAATCGGTAAATCTGACAGAATATGAGTATTAAACGGGCGGATCTGCTGGCTGTTTTGGTACTGGCCGTCCTGGCAGCGGTTTTTTTCCATAAAGTATTCCTGGGACTGATACCGGTGCCCTCAGATGCGCTGATCGGCCTTTACCATCCCTGGCGGGATAAGTTCGAAGCCCTGTACCCCAGGGGTATGCCTTTCAAGAATTTTCTGACCACCGATCCGGTCCGGCAGCAGATACCCTGGCGGAAAATTGCCATCGATCAGTGGAAAACAGGAGAACTTCCGGGATGGAATCCCTATAACGGTACCGGGAGCTCCCTGGCTGCCAACGTCCAGTCCGGTGCCTGGTACCCGTTTAATCTGCTTTTCTCGGTTTTGGACTTTCCGGCAGCCTGGACTGCACTGATAGTCCTGCAGCCGCTGCTGGCGACAGTTTTTATGTACGTTTTCTTAAGGAACCGGAATTTGAGAACGGTTGCGGCCGGATACGGGGCGGTGGTGTGGGGATATGGCGGATTCGCCGCAGCCTGGATGACCTGGGGGACGATTGTACAGACAGCCGTCTGGCTGCCCCTGTCACTTTATGCCATTGACAGACTGGTTGCGGCCTCAGTCCGCCGGGAGAATCTCATTTCGGGGACATTGCTGTCAGCATCAGTCATCATGATGCTTCTGGCCGGGCACGCCCAAATTGCACTATATTGCCTTCTGGCAATTGCAGCTTATCTGGTTTGGGTTTTCCGGGAGCACCGGTCGGCATATGCCAAAATTTTTACAGCGGCGGCTGCAATGACGGCGGCCATCGCAGTTTCCTCAGTTCAATTGGCACCATTTATATCCCTGGCGCTCAGGTCCGCGCGCGTGTCCGACCCGTCGGTATGGCGGATCCCGGGTTGGTTTATACCATGGCAGCATCTGGCCCAGTTTCTGGCTCCGGATTTTTTCGGAAATCCCTCAACTCTCAATTACTGGGGCGTCTGGAATTACGGAGAATTTTTAGGCTACTCCGGCATATTTACCGTTGTGTTGGTGCTGGTTGCACTGTACCAGCGCCGGAAGGAATATGAGTTTTTCTTTTGGCTTCTGGCAGCGGGAATGCTTGTGGCGACGCCGAATCCGGTATCGATACTGCTGGCCCGGGCAGGGATTCCGGTGTGGTCCGCCATGCAGCCGACCCGGATACTCAGCCTCGTAGTATTTACCTTGGCGGTTCTCTCAGCCGCAGGCCTGGACAGCATCAGAGGCAGTAGCCGTTCGGCACTGATACGCGCACTGATCCCGGTAGGACTCGGACTGTCTGTCCTGTGGTCAATAGCCGTTACCGGCAGCCGGACCGGCAGTGCACTCAGTCCGGCGTTAGGTATAGCACTACGAAACCTGGTATTGCCCACCGGAGTTTTTACCATCAGCGGCATTTCCGTCTGGTTTCTGATGATATCAAAGCGCAAGGCAGCCAAGCCGGTACTGATGTTATTTCTCACGCTGATTCTGACGGCAGATCTGTTCCGGATGGGGTGGAAATTCATTCCTTTTACCCCGGCGCCCCTTTTTTATTCCGAGCCGGCTTCCATAACATATCTCAAAAATCTTCCGAAACCGTTCCGGGTGGCCGCCACCGATCTCCGGTTGGCACCGCCGAACTCACTTTCATATTACGGTATCGAATCCGTCGATATATATGATCCGCTGTATGATGTCCGTCTCGGAAATTTTATGGAGGCTATGAACGGGCAGACCGGTCCACCCGGCGCCGGGGAATCTTTTACCAGGATAATTACCGTTTCCGATCCGCAGTCACCGTTTCTCAGATATGCTAACGTCACGCATATATTATCGCTGGACGCCATTAATCTCCCCGGTTTTACAAAGGTTTATGAAGAAGGCCGGACTAAAGTGTATAAACTGGAAAATACCTCTCCGCGTTTTTATCTGGCCGGTGAAATCTTGCAGGTGTCGGCAGATAACGAGGCTCTGGAGTTAATGAAATCCGGATTCGCTCCCGGCCGGGCAGTGCTTACCGGCAGAGGGACCGTTACAGGTCTGAGTGGCCGGCAATTAACTGAAGATGAATCAGTCAGCGTACTGTCATATGCCGCCAATTCGGTAAAGTTGCGTGTCAGAACAGCGGATACCCGGTTGCTGGTCAATATCACGGCTGCCGATCCCGGGTGGACGGCGGATGTAGACGGACAACAGGCCTTTATAATTCCGGTGAACTATCTGTTCCAGGGTGTTGCCGTGCCAGCCGGGGATCATCTCGTCAGTTTCCGGTATAATCCGGTGGCCGCAGTATTATGAAACAGCTACCCCTTACCGTATCCGTCATAATTCCCAACCGTAACGGAGTTGATCTGCTTAAACTTCATCTGCCGCAGGTAATGAAAGCCTGTGCGGGATGTGAGGTAATCGTGGTTGACGATGCCTCAAGTGACCAATCGGTGGAATTTGTCAGGGAAAAGTTCCCCGGCATCACGGTTCTTCAGCTTCCGCGTCACAGCGGTTTTTCCTCGGCCGTGAACCGCGGCGTGACTGCTGCCAACGGCGAAATTGCAGTACTTCTGAATACCGATACCGTTCCCGCATCAGGATTTCTGGCGCCGCTTCTGACGCATTTTCAGGACGATGCGGTGTTTGCGGTCGGATGCCTGGACCGGAGTCACGAAAACGGCCATGTCGTCACCCGCGGCCGGGGAATTGCCGTCTGGGAAAAAGGATTTTATCTCCACCGCCGGGGAAATCCGGAGTCCCGCGAAAGTGCCTGGGTATCCGGCGGCAGCGGAGTTTTCAAAACCGCAGTCTGGCGGATGCTCGGGGGAATGGATGAAATATATGCGCCGTTTTACTGGGAAGACGTCGACCTGTCGTAGCGCGCCCGGAAAGCCGGATACCGGACCATTTTTGAA
>Ga0154812_109_pt20 | contig 8771 bp, 10 predicted proteins | sample Rifle2008BG16ft_FD_105820 | JGI IMG/M metagenome (GOLD analysis project Ga0154812, IMG submission 105820) | Candidatus Gottesmanbacteria bacterium RBG_16_52_11 | reverse complement strand
AAGCAAGTATCAGGCCGCAGGATTACATCATGAAGGTAGACGGCAGTGAAACGGTGAACTGGACACTTCAGGAAGCCGTTACCAAAATCCGGGGACCGAAGGGGTCTACAGTGGTCCTGACTGTGCTCCGGAATACCGAGGAAAAACCGGCAGACGTTTCCATTGTCCGGGATACGATTACCGTGCCGGCGATAACCGTCTGGGTAAAGACTCCCAGCGAAATCTCAGAAATATCCGGTATACCGGAAAATGTTCGCACACTGAAAAACAGGCGTGTGGGGTATATCCACCTGACCAGATTCGGCGACCGGCTGCAGACCGAATGGCCGAAGGCGGTGGACGATATTGCGGGGGAAATTACCAAAGGGACCGTGGCCGGCATGATACTCGACCTCCGAAACAATCCCGGAGGTTACCTTGACGGGTCGGTTTATATCGGCAGCGAGTTTCTCAAACCGCAGACACTGATTGTCTCACAGAAAAACAGTGACGGGTCCAAAGAGGAATATAAAGTTAACCGGCCCGGCAAACTGCTGTCCGTGCCGATGGTCGTCATTATCAACAAAGGCAGCGCTTCGGCATCGGAAATCGTAGCCGGCGCACTGAAAGACCACAAACGGGCAACGGTTATCGGTGAGACATCTTTCGGCAAGGGATCTGTGCAGACACCTTTTGATTTAAGCGGGGGCAGCGGGGTGCACATCACCACCGGAAAATGGCTGACGCCGGCCGGGGAGTCAATCATGAAAACCGGTATCGTACCGGATTTCGAAGTTATCCAGGAAAATAACGATGCGACGCGGGATGCGCAGCTAGTCAAAGCACTTGAAATGATACTAAAATAATTTCCGTTATTTATGAAATTACGCCAACTGATCATTATTTTCATTGTAGCGGTGCTTGTTATTGCCGGTCTCCAGCGTTCCGGTCAGTTTGACCGGGCTGTCAGTTCACTCAGGGCCAGACTGTCCGTGATCGGGCCTAAAAACGGAAATATCATCGAAATGCCCAAAACCGTGACCGTTAACGATGAGGAGTCCGTAGTCATCAGTGTCGTGGAAAAAGCATCTCCGGCCGTCGTCACAGTCGGTATTACTCAGGCCCGCAGCGTCGGGAATGTGTTCGAAATCGATCCCTTTGATCCGTTTTCACCGTTCAGAAGACGCAACGGCAGCACCGAACAGCAGGAACAGGATATCGGTTCCGGCTTCATAATACAGAGTGACGGACTGATAGTAACCAATAAGCACGTTGTGAGTACCCCTAATGCCAAATACCGCGTAATAACCAAGGATGACAAATCTTACGATGTGACCCAGGTTTACCGCGATCCGGTCAACGACCTGGCGATACTGAAAATAAGTGCGTCCGGTCTGCCGACCGTCGAACTGGGGGATTCCGACCGAATCCGGGTCGGGCAGCTGGCTATTGCCATAGGTACGGCTCTCGGTGAATTCCGTTCCACTGTCACGACCGGGGTCATTTCCGGTATGGGCCGCGGGATCACAGCCGGCAGCCCGTTTGAAGGTTATGCGGAACGGCTGGATAACGTAATCCAGACAGATGCCGCCATTAATCCCGGTAATTCCGGCGGACCGCTGCTCAATTCCTCCGGACAGGTTATCGGCGTCAATACGGCCATATCGGCTAATGCAGAGAATGTCGGTTTCGCTCTTCCCATAAACGTTGTCAAGGAAGCTCTGGATACTTTCAACCGCACCGGGCAGTTTAACCGTGCCTACCTCGGAGTCAGGTATAAAGTCGTCGGTAAGGACGCGGCGATACTTAACGAAATTCCCGAAGGGGCATATATCATCGAAGTAGTCAGCGGTTCTCCGGCTGAGACGGCGGGACTAAGCGCAGGGGATATTATTACCAAAATCGGCGACACCCGGATTACCGGTAATGATGCTGAGCTGGCCCGGATCATCGCTGAGCGCAAGGTTGGTGAAACGGTTAAACTGACTGTCTGGAGGGACGGCAAGGAACTTACGATAGACGTGAAGTTGGGCAATCAGTCGGAATAATCAGTCCGGACTTAGAAGAGGTGTTCAGATATCAGCTGATGATAATGCTTCGGTCAACTTGGTTAATTTCCCGTTTATCACGTCGTCCAGATTATGCCATGACTTGTTTATCCGGTGATCGGTCACCCGGTTCTGCGGATAATTGTAGGTCCGGATTTTCTCTGCCCGCATGCCCCGGCCGATTACTTTGCGCGAATCGCTGAGCGCTATATCGGTTTCCATGAGCTGTTTTTCCCAGAGACGGGACCTTAGCATCGATAAAGCCACCTGCCGGTTCTGATACTGGTCCCGTTCGGTCTGGCAGGTTACTGTGATGCCGGTCGGTAAATGCCGCAAACGGACCGCCGAACTGACTTTATTTACGTTCTGACCGCCTTTACCTCCGCTCCTGAAAAAATCCCATTCCAGGTCATCGGATCTGACCGAAATTTCAGTTTCGGGAATCTCCGGCAGTACGGCAACAGTAGCCGTCGATGTGTGAATCCGGCCCTGCCGTTCTGTCGAGGGTACGCGCTGTACCCGGTGGGTGCCGGCTTCGTACTGTAAAGTTGTCAGCGCAGCCGGTCCGCGGATTTTAAGCACCGTATCATCCAGCTGTTCGACTTTCCAGGTCCGGATGTTGGCGTAACGGGTATACATCCGCATCAGGTCACCCGCCCAGATTTTCGCTTCCTCACCGCCCGGTCCGGGACGGAATTCTAATATGGCAGCATCAGGATTCATAGTGTATCTGTAACCCTAAACTCTAATTTCCAAACTCTAAACAATGGAACAATAAAATATTTTAGAATTTAGGTTTTTGGATTTATAACCTATGTTATTTGATCGCGGTCAGCATATCCTTGAGGGATTTCTGGCTTCTGAGCTGTTCCTGTCGTTCCTGTTTCTTCTTCTTTTTGGCAGCCAACTGCGATGCCTGTTCCCGGGCTTGTTTTTGCTTCTGCTGAAACCGCTCAACCCGGCCAAGCGCGTCGACGAATTTCATTTCGCCGGTGTAGAAGGGATGGCAGTTGGAACAGATGTCGGTTTTGATTTCCGGCTTCGTGGCTCCGACGGTAAACGTATTTCCGCAGGCACACGAAACGACTGCCTTATCAAACCACTGCGGATGTATGGCTGCTTTCATAAACGATGTATTATAACAAATTCCGGCGGCTTTTTGAAGTTTGATGGTTTACGATTATTGCCGTCGGATGGAACCTGATCCGGCCTTCGGCCAGCATGATACCGATGAAGATCAGGATAGCACCGAATACGAAGCCATGGGTAATGCGCTCCGAGACCAGAAAAACTCCGAGAACCGTCGCTGCAACCGGTTCCAGGAAGGCAAAGACGGAAGCATCCGAGGCTTTTATACGGGCCAAACCCCAGTCAAAAAGTCCGTATCCGCAGATGCCGCTGAAAAATGTGCCATACAGTATTCCTATATACCCCCGCCAGTCGAGAGACAGGTAAAGTCCCGGTGTCGTGGCATATTCATAAAGCATCAGCGGCAGAAATGTAGCCGCGCCGATGAGGAAACAGGCGGCAGTAAACGCGAAGGTATTGTAGCGGGGGAGAATGCGGCGGCCGATTATAGTCTGTATGATCGCGCCTAGCGCCGCAATTACTAAGAGGACATTACCCAGCATCGATCCGGTCGACTGATTCGATATAAGCGGTTCGAAGATAATCGTCAGCATTCCGGCCATGCCGATGAGCATGCCGCTTAATTTCCGCGGTACGAACGCTTCGTGGAGGAATATGTATGCCAATAAGTAAGTAATGACCGGGGACCCGGACATGATGACTGCGGTATTCATGGAGTTGGTCAGCCTGATGCCGAGAAAAAAGAATATGATGTTGACGGTGATACCGAAGACGGCATACAGGAAAACGACCGGCCGGTCCTTTTTCTCGATCCTGACCGGTTTGTTTTCCATACGGGCGAGAATCAAAAGAAACGGCACCGCCAGTATGAACCGCCAGAATGCCAGTGTCATCAGCGGAATATTCTGGAGCGATAACTTGAAGATAGGCCCGCCGGCACCCCAGAAAATGTTTGCGAGGATAAGAGCGATGATGGCTTTACGGGCAGGCGACAATGCCATATGGTGACTATCGGTCAGCGTACATTATTATTCAGTGCGGATTTAATTGCAGCTGCCGCCCCGTCAACCGGAAATTCGTTTTGGGTTTTAGTAATCATGTTTTTAAGTACCAGCGTAGCCTTTGAAGCCTCATCCGGTCCGGTGATTATGGCAAACGGAATGTTTTTCCGGTCGGCATACCTCAGCTGTTTTTCCAGCTTAACTGACGGATCGGGATAGAGTTCTGCCGGCAAACCGCCTTCCCGGAGCGACTGTGCTGTTTTTATGGCAATATCCATCAGATCCGGTGAAAATACGGTAACCAGTACGGATGAGTTGGATACAAATTTCGGCACTAACCCACACGCATCAGCAGCTTCCAGCGTCCGGTCAAATCCGAAAGCAATTCCGGTGCCGGGTATATCCAGTCCGGTTATCTTTTTGATCATCCCGTCGTAGCGTTCCCCGCCGCCGATTGAGCCGGCATCGTACTGGGGAATGACGATTTCCCAGATCGGCCCCTGTGAATAGGAAAACGAGCGCGTAAGCGTGGGCTCGAACCGGTACCAGTCACTGCCGAATCCCGCATTTTCCAGGTAGTAAAAAATAGTCCTGATTTCATCATTAGGCTTGAGGTTTTTTACGAACTCCAGGTATTCCTGCGCCTGTACATGGGAAATTCCCTTCGATTCCATATCGGCAATCACGCCGGCTTCACCGATTTTATTCAACTTATCAATGGCTACGACTGCTTCATAAGGCATACCGGAAAGTAATGATCGACTGCTGACAACTGCGATAGCCTGAGAAAAACCGATATTTTTACAGATTTCCAGATTGCTGGCTATGACTTCGGCATCTGCAAGCGGCGATGCGACTCCGAAGATATCAATATCAAACTGGGTAAATTCCCGGTACCGGCCTTTCTGGGGTTTTTCCGCACGGAATGCCTGCTGGTACTGATACCGACGGAACGGCAGAGTCAGTGTATTTGCATATTCACCCAGAACCCTGACCGTGGGTACGGTCTGGTCATAACGCATGGCAACTTTGCGGCCGCCTGCGTCGGTGAAGCTAAAAAAAAGTTTTTCGTCCTCGCCGATCTGGCCGGTAAACAATTCCAGCGGTTCAAGAGTCGGCGTCTCCAGGGGTTCATATCCCCAGCGTTCGGCCACCTCAATCATCCGGTCTTTGAGCCACCGGCGCTTCCGGGCATCATCAGGCAGGAAGTCCCGGAACCCTTTTAGTTTCTGGATCATGGTCATATAATCCTCCTTTTGATCGTATCAAGTCTGAATACGCATCACAAGCAAACGTTTTATATTCCGTCTTCACTGCCGCGTCCGGCTCGGCGTGCTTCCTGACACAACTGCTCATTATACCGACTCCATAATACCTTTTGGTCAGATTCAGCTAGTGAATTCCAGCTGACAGCATCAAGTCCGATCTTTTCAGATAAGTATTTCCGAAAACCAACCATCGGCTCGACATTCGTCAAATTGTATCCGGTAAATTCCGCCTTCCCGGTCAGCGGATATCCCAGCGCTGCTATCTCCTCAGCCCTGCGTCTGGATATGTCATCCTTTTCCATAATTTTCACCACCTTCCTTCAGTCCGTTGCCGGTCAGTATTAACACCACGGACTTCGATTTATCGATAAATCGAAGTGCCGCTACGGTTGCAGCAGACGCTTTTTCCACAAAAATACCTTCTGTAATAGCCAGAGTCTGCTGCGCGACAGATATCCGGGTATCGTCAACCGACAGAACCTGACCACCGGTTTTATAAATCAGCGACAGACACAACCGGCCGTCCAGCGGATTGCCGACTTTCATAGCACTGGCAGATGTCTGAGGCCGGTTTATGACCCGGATATCGGCAGAGCCTCTGATCCAGGCTTGATATACCGGGTCTGATCCCCGGCCCTGAACGCCGATGAACGCCGGAAACCGGTTTTTCAGAGCAAATCCCTCTGATACCGCACATCCGACGGTGCCGTTACCGACCGGACAGATAAATGCATCAAACCTGATTCCGGCATCTGCCAGTTCCGCTCCGATCCGGCGTTGTCCGATTCTTCTGGTTTTATAATCACCGCATAACAGATATTTCATGTTTTTGGCTTTAATTGCTGCAATCCCGACGCACCGGTCGTATGAACCGGCTACGGCTGACACCACCGCTCCATACATCCTGGCCTGATTGAGTTTGGTTGCCGGCGTCCCGGCAGGAACTATGACCATGCAGGGAATTTCTGCCCTGGCAGCGTATGCAGCCAGACTGGCTGCCATATTACCGGTTGAGGCGCAGATGACCCCCTTCATCCCCATTTTCAGCGCATTTCTGATCTCTGCCAGGCTGCCGCGGTCCTTAAACGATCCGGTCGGATTTGCATATTCGGCTTTCGCCCAAATTCCGCCGTTCCAACCGATTTTCTTTTCCAGTCCCGTTAACCGGATAAGTGGCGTCCTGCCTTCTCCCATCGCCAGTCCGTTACGGTAGGTCATAGTCCGGTACCTCCCCGAGGCTCTTTATTTCTTTTTCAACGGCACGAAGAAGTGTTCCGTCCGCGATCATATCCTTGATTTTTCCGACGTATCCGTACATCACCGTATCCTCGGATATATACGGCACTAGTTGCCGGATTTTCCGGTATGCACTTTCCACTCCCTTTCCGGGCCGTTTACCTTTCTTAAAGTCCAGTGCCTGCGCGGCCAGCATCAGCTCGATCGCCAGTACGTACTGGGTGTTCCTGAGAATCCGTCGGATTTTCAGCGCGGCATTTGCACCCATGGAGCAGTCGTCTTCCTGACCGGCCGAAACCGGTATGGAGTCAACGATTCCCGGGTAACACAGGATTTTGTTCTCATTCACCAGTGCCGCTGAGGCGTACTGCGGCATCATGAAACCCGAATTCAGTCCGCCGTTTTCGATCAGAAAGGCCGGCAGGATTTTGCTGTAATACGGGTTATTCATCCGTTCCTGGCGGATTTCTGACGCATTTGCATATTCCTGTATCGTCTGGGCCATCAGTTCCAGGGGCATGCAGACAGGTTGTCCGTGAAAGTTACCACCGGACAAAACGGAATTGCTTTCGGCAAATACCAGCGGATTGTCCTGAGCTGCGTTGGCTTCGGTTTCAAACTGCCGTTTCACCCAGGCCAATGCCTCGCGGCCGGCTCCGAGAATAACCGGAGCGCAGCGGATTGAGTAAGCATCCTGAACCCGGGCCGGCGGACCGGAAAGGATCCGGCTACCTTTGACCAGTCGTCTCAGGTTGGCGGCCGACACCTGTTGTCCGGCAAACCGGCGGGCCCGGGCAATTCTCGGATCCAGTGCCTCCATGACCGCTTCGATTGATTCCATCGTCATGGCACAGGCGATTTCCGATACTTTGGCAATAACGATCGCGTCGTACAGTTCGAGCATCCCCAGACCGACCATAAAGGTATCTCCGTTAATCAAAGCCAGACCTTCTTTGGCCTGTAGTTTCAGCAGGGGAATACCGGCCCGGCGCATAGCTTCTAAGCCCGGCATCCGGATGCCGTCATACCAGGCTTCGCCTTCGCCGATCATCGGCAATACCATCATAGCCAGAGGCGCCAGGTCTCCGCTTGATCCCACCGATCCCTGCTCCAGGACCAGCGGGGTCAGGCCACGGTTGAGCATGGAGACCAGTGAGTCCAAAAGCACCGGACGGCCTCCGGATAATCCGGATGCCAGATAATTTGCCCTGCAGACCATCATTGCCCGGACAGATTCGATGTCAGCCGGTTTCCCGACGCCTGCCGCATGGCTACGTATCAGGTTCAGCTGTAATCTGGCAGCCTTTTCCGGATCAATAAAGATTGAGGAAAATTCACCGAAACCGGTTGTGACACCATAAATCTTTATTTTTCCGCGGATTTTCTCCTGTAATACGTTATATCCCCGGCGGCAGCGGTTCCGGGTTTTTTCGGACACGGCCACGGTTGTCCCTTGCCGGGCTACAGCCTGTACCTGATTGACGGTCAGCGATGAGCCGTCAAAAACGATTTTCTTTTCCATATGAATCCTTCCTCATGCGCATATCTAGGGAACCCGCGCATGGTGGGGGACTGATTCGGATGGGTTAAACGGGGAAAATCAAGCCTCAACCACGCCCGGGTTAGCCGGCGGTGTGGTGATGATGCAGGCACGCAGAAGTTACCGGAAGTATTCCGGTACAGAGGATTTCGGAAGAGCAATTGTTCTGCTTCATAATACTATAAGATATATTGTACGATTTGGTTTGTCAAGGGCCAAAGTTTCAGATGACAATAAGTTCCTTCGGACTGAGGCTGAGAATTTCCGGACCTGCAGCAGAAATATACACCAGGTCTTCTATCCGGATACCGAATTTTCCAGGCAGGTATACAGCCGGTTCAATCGAAAACACCATGCCTTCGGTAAGTTCCGCATCCTGCTTTTCGGTCAGGCGGGGATTCTCGTGGATTTCGAGCCCGATACTGTGGCCGAGACTGTGCGTATAAGGCAGCAGACCGGATTTCCTGATCCGGTTGCGGGCCAGCCGGTCCAGTGCCGCACCGGAACGGATTCCCTGTTTAAGCGCCGTTACTGCCCGGTCGTGAGCAGATAAAACAGTCGAGAAAACTGATTTAAATTCAGCTGACGGTCTGCCGATATGAACCATTCT
>Ga0154812_116_pt8 | contig 8937 bp, 7 predicted proteins | sample Rifle2008BG16ft_FD_105820 | JGI IMG/M metagenome (GOLD analysis project Ga0154812, IMG submission 105820) | Candidatus Gottesmanbacteria bacterium RBG_16_52_11 | reverse complement strand
TAAATCCCTGTAACTATACCGTACCATCCGGAACATTATTTAATGTGAGATTTTACCTTTTCCGTCAGCTCATCGATTGAGGTGTTTGATTTGACGACGTAATCTACTGCCCCTAGAGACAGGGCGGTTTCCTTTTCGGAATCCAGATTGGTGAACATTATGATCGGAATTTTGCCCAGCTTCTCGTCGCGTTTCAGCTGTTCCATCACGTCAAAACCGTTCATGCCTTCCGGAAGCATGATATCCAGAAGTATCATGTCCGGGACTTTGTCTCTGGCGAATGTCAGCCCCTGCTGACCAGTATATGCCTGAAAAACCTCAAACCCCTCCATCTCGAACTTATGCTTGTACACCAACTGGAGGCTGGCATCGTCTTCAATAATCAGCAGCTTTTTCTTCTGGGATTCCATACTTACTACATCTTACATGCAGCGGTCCGGCATTTCAAGAAACTTAACCTGCCCGTATCTGTGTCTGGGGTATTATTAAGGCATCCCGGTCGGACTGCGGCCCCGGAACAGAATATTTATAATGCCCGGGATGATGCTACCCTTATCGTTATTGGCACCGACGGCGACAATCCTGTCTCCCGGTTCCACAGTCTCTAGTCCCTCCCCTGCCCGGGCAGACGAACTGATTACGGGCTTAGGCAGCAGCAGCAGTGAATATATCCGGTTGATGTACGGTTGATTCACTGCCACGGACGGTCCGTTCACGGCTGTCACGTTTCCGAAGACCACTACTTTTTTCTTGTCCAGCATCTGATCCTCCGGCAGCAGTTCTATACGCGTTGCGGCAACAGTTCCGTTACTGCCCCCGCCGAATACGGCAACGTATGACCCGGCGCTGATATCAGCCACAGCTGAAGGCGTTCCTGACTTGAAAACCGGCACGGCCGCGTCAAACGTGACTGTAATGGGTGTATTTTCCCTCAGATCGGTCATCGACAGGGAATTCGGACTTACTTCAATGACCGGTCCGGCGGGTACGGAAGTGCTACGGGAATCATCCGGTGTTGTTCCGCCGATCATTTCATTGAACGATCCGAAATTCTGCGCGGCAACGGTCTGTGGAAACAGAAATGTCACGAATAATCCGGATACCAAAGATCTGATCAGGAATTTATGGTTCATAGACTACGTAACGGAACTGCGTCGATTCATTACCATCCGATGCGATAGCCTTTATGCCGATGCTATCCAGACCCGGTCCGACCTCAGCTGAACCTGAGAAGCTTCCGTCAGTACCTGCTTCCAATACGCTTTCACCGGTTTTCGTATATAACACGACTGTCGCCTGCGGTACGGTTGTTCCGCTTACATTGATTATATTGCCTGGAGACACGAAACCGTTGGCGGGAGTACTCACGGTCAGCGAAATTCCCACCGGTTTTTCAGGCTGCGTTTCAAATGCGACATTCTCCGCTCCGGCGGGAACATCAGCCGACTTATTGCGCATTAATCCCAACCTGACAGCAAAAACTGCAGCAACGACAGCCAGAATTATGACTGCCAGTACTGTAATTATGACCGGTAATTTCCGTCCTGACGGTCCTCCCATTGATACGGGGGAAACTGGCGGTTGCTGATAAACCTGATCTGCCATAATTCAGTGATAACACAATATACAAAATTTGTGAACTCTTTCTATAAGTTTTTATTTCTGAATGTCACGTTTAACCGTCATCCGGTCGTATGAACGTCATATCGGACTACCCTGAGATTTTTTTCGGATAAATAAGAATTACCGGACCGATTCCCTTCGATCCTGATAATTTCGGCATAGATGCCAGTATACCCGGTACCTTATTCCGGTCAACTCCGATGGCATATACCGGAAAAATCGGGTACCATGTACTCCTGCGGTACGATCCGGGGAATGCATCATTTTACCGGATTTTTGCCAAGCGACTATACATGAACGCACGCACGAAAAAAATGCTGACCGTTGCCGGATCTGCGGTATTGATCTTTACCGGCCTGTATTACCGGATATCGGGATTTCATATTCCGGAAGGCACACCTGCCGGCAAAGTACCGTCTGTGGTGCCGCCGACCCGGACACCAAGTCCGACCCGGGTACCCAGCCCGACTCCGACGGCAATACCCACGCCGACGCCGGATATTTTCAGCGGACTGGAATCGGAAATGTTTTATATCACGTATTACGGCTGGCCGGATAATTCTCCGCCCGGCGATGCGATTGCCTACCCCAAACACAGATACCCGGATGCCGTCCATGAAACAGCCGGGGGGTCCGGTACATTTACCGATCCCGTGACCTTTGCAGCCGTGACCGGATCGGTTGATATCGGGACTGTTTATTACCTTCCCTATATCGCCAAATACGTCGTTATGGAAGATATCTGCTCTAACTGCCGGCAGTACAATCATATCGATATCTGGATGAATAGCGGACCGGAATTCGCCGGAGAGGTCGAAACCTGCCAGCGTAAATGGACAAGACAACAGGAGAAAGTGATAACCGATCCCCCTCCCGGATTACCGGTAAATCACGCACCCATTTTCAGCCGGGAAACCGGCTGGTGCCGTTAGTCCTGCGGCTCCCGATTATCCCGCTCGGGATATTGGCATTTTCTGAGATGTAAAAAAACCAGGGTTTTCAGAAGAATTAACACCCGACTTTCAATTTCCAGCCGATTTGAAGCAGAGTATGTGTTGAAAGGCTTGGATATAAAATTCTGTTCGCCTCAAGTATTTCCATATATTTTGTTCCGCTCCCAAGCTGAGACGATGCAATTCCCCAAAGTGAATCTCCCGGCTGCACTGTATACTCGCACGTATTCCGGGAATCAGCATCCGCATCTTTTTTTGAAGTAACCGATGTCCCAAGTACGGATACATGCCGGGGTAAAAATGAAATTATCCTGGAAAGAAAATCTTTATAATACCGGATACCTCTGGCAATACCCTGTTTTGGGGTTGTTATTTTCATTTCATTCCCCCAGTTTCCGGGCATACAGCCGTTCCCCGCCCGGACTTTAAAATAATATCCGGTGTTCGGATTCAGGTGGTCTACTGTATATGAAATGACTCCTGTAGATACGCTTTGGTTAATTTCTGCCCCGAAGCGGCTGTCTCCCGTAGTATACCCATAGGCGATGAAATATTTATCGGCGGATCCCGAAACAGGAGCAAAGTATAATGTTGCCTGTGTGCTGCCTGCGTCAATTTGAAACAGGTTCGGAACAGATTGCGGAGCTTGGTCACCGCAGGAAGGAACGGGTGAGCCCGACGAACTACCGGGTGAAGAGTTTTGGTTAGAATCTGAGCCGGAAGCAGTCTCATGAGTAGTAGCATAATAGGAAGCTTTGGTCGTTTGAAAAGTGCAAATTCCGGATGCGACAACACAGGTTGCCGGTTCAACAATTCCGTCACTTGTCCAACCTGAGCTGGTATTGGCGGATCGGACTACACTGAGTGTCTGACCGTTCAGGGATGTTCCGACAAAAATATTCAGGGTAATAGCCTGGCTGAATTCCAATCCGAGATCCGGTATCCCCCATTGCATGGCTCCGTCAACCACGGTTCCGGTGGTGAATCCGGACAGGTCAGAAGTTGAGGTGTTTGCAGATGAAAGCATAGTGGCATCCATCGATCCGCCGCCGTTTTTGGTGATTACAGTTCCTGACGGAAGCTCGACACTGCTGATTCCGCCGCCGGCAGTGACACTCAGCGTTACATCTTCATTGACGGTGATTGAGGTGGTGCTGTTCGGATCGCTTCCGGCGATAGAGAACGAGCCGCTTGTGAACAAGTCCGTGGGGTTAAAACTGTCCGCTGCCGGAGCCAGTGTGCTTAGGGTAGTTTTTTCGGAATCGGTGTAATACGGACGGTATAACACCAGGTCGGTAATCGTATCCCCCGCTCCCTCCGGATTCGAGCTGTGGGTGGGTCCGGTTGAACTGCCCCACCAGTTCCTGCCCGCGTTAAAGGAAGTGTCCGCCTCGTTATGGATTCCGGTCGCCGGCGAGGTGTTACCGGTGATGGTATTGAGCTGGAAGGTCATGCTGGTTATGATGACACTCGGGCTGATGTACACCCCTGTCGAGTTATCATGGATGTTGTTGCCCGTGACCGTGGCATTAACTTGTTCGCCTGCGTTAACTGCTATGCCGTAATAGTCTCCGTATATGTTATTGTCGGTAACGGTAGTATCGGAGTTTGCCCCGAACTGGACACCGGCATAACCCCCGAAAATCTGGTTGTTGGTGACTGCCGCACCGGTTACGCCTTCTCCGATTGAGACTACCGCATCGCACTGACTGTTTTCCACATCATCAAGAACGAAACCGTTGATGCTGACATCGTTGGCAATAATATAGGCAGCTATATCACATTCAACATCAACGAAAGCATAGTCTCCCGATAAACCCGGCCCGATCAGACTTAAGGACTTGTCGATGGTGAGGGAACTGGCGTAAATCCCTGCCGCGACAGTTACTGTACCGCCGTCGGACACGACGGCAATTCCGTCGGAAATCGTATTAAAAGCATCTGTCTGCCAGGTATGGCCATCATTCTCTCCTTCGGCACTGTAATTATCATCAACATAAACTTCCGCAACTCCGGCGGTATTCATCTCAACGGTATCATTGGAATTATCTCCGCTATTGCCTACCGTATCTGTCAGAAAGACGGACAGGGTCAATGTGCCATCGGCTAAAGATGAAACGTTAATACCTGTTATCTGGTCGGTTGCGGTAATTATATTACCATTGCCGTTCACGGGGGGAGTCACTTCGGAACCATCGTCGATGGAATAGTAGTAGGTCGCGCCTGCTTCGGCATCAGCGAAAGTAAAGGAAAAGGCATCCTTATTGGAGTTATTGATTTGGGGTAGGTCAATTGAAACTGTATAGCCTGACGGAGCAGTTTTATCTATTGTATAAAACTCGTCGCCAACGTAGGGAGAATTGCTCACCGGCAGACCGTCATCGGTATCAGTAATACCATCCGCGTCGGATAAATCCAGCCCGACTGTGCCGTCACCCAAACCGGTGTCTACGGTGACGTTATAAGTTGCTGACGGACCCGGACTTACTGATGACACAGACGGGGCCTGAACATCGCCAGATAAGGTGAAGTTTCCGGTACCCAAGCCGGTAACTTCTTCCGAAAAAACAACAGTGAAATTGACGCTGCCGGCATTAGTCGGATCTGCATCGGTTCTGATTATCGATATCACCGCCGGCGGATCACCGGGTTCTTCTGACAGTGCCTGACGGGGGACTAAAAAAGCTCCAACGCAAAAGAGCAGTACTAAAAAAATTGCCCTTTTAATATTTTTCACAAAAATCTTCAGCATTCTCAATCAGTCCGACTAAGAATTATAGTAACACAGCAGTAAGCGATTATGTCAAACTATCTTGAGAATAAGTTTTATTGAAATACTAAGCAATACGGATTCCGGTCCTGTCAAAAATATTCGTACCGGAATATCCGGCTTATATGATGCAGGGGTGAAGATTTACATCGAAAAATCAAACCGGAGTCTGAGGATAACGGCACTTCTTATCCCCAGTCGGTGATTGACGGTTGGTAAACCCGCGGATGTGAATCCGCCCGCTAACCGACCAGTCAACATTTCTTTCCAATCTCTTTTACGGTATTAGCGGGTAATGACACTTCTTCCACTTTTTACCGGACCCGCAGGGACACGGGTCGTTACGGCCGAGCTGCTTTTTCCCGGCGGGTGCAGCGGAAACCGCGGACTGGTTCTGTCTGACGCGCTTGGCCTCCCGGGTAATTTTCGTTTCCGCAGGTACAGCATTAACTTCCGGACGGGCAGCTTGATTGACAGGGGCGCTTCGGGCTGCCTGCGGAGGCGTCATCGAAACCTGCACCCGGTATATCCGGTGGACGATTTCATTTTCGATGGAACTGACCAGCCGCTCGAACATCCCGAAGGCTTCGTTTTTGTACTCGACCAGGGGATCGCGCTGTCCGTAACCCCGAAGCCCGATGCCTTCCCTCAGGTCGTCGATTGCGTCCAGATGTTCCATCCACAGATTGTCAATGACACCGAGGGAAACCCAGCGCTCGACCTGCCGCATAACATCAGGCGACAGCTGCTTCTCCCGGTTTTCGTACATCTGGCGGGCGATTCCGGTCAGAAAATCAGCCATTTCGTCGCCGCTGCGGTATTGGGACAGCTGTCCGCCCAGATGTTTCTGGGAGTCAGGGTCAAACGGAATAATGGAAACGAATTCCGCCATAATTTTCCCGGTGTCGGTTTCGCTATCCTTACCGCCGGCATACATGGCTACGGTATTTCTGACCGAACGGTCGATATACTCAGCAATGGTATCCCGCTGATTTTCTCCCTCGAGCACTTTCCGGCGCCGTCCGTAAATGATTTCCCGGTGCTTATTTAGAACGTCATCATATTCGACCAGGTGTTTCCGGGAATCGAAATGGAAACCTTCAACCTTCACCTGCGCCTGTTCGATGGAGCGGGATACCATGGCGTGCTCAAGCGGCACATCCTCCGGCAGCTTGAAAACGGTCATCAGTTTCGCCACTTGTTCCCCGCCGAAAAGCCGCATAATCTCATCCTCCAGGGATACGAAAAACCGTGACGATCCGGGGTCTCCCTGGCGTCCGGACCGTCCGCGCAGCTGGTTATCGATACGCCGGCTTTCATGCCTCTCGGTGCCGATGACATGGAGACCGCCCAGGGCTACTACTTCATCATGGGCTTTCTGCCATGATTTCAGCAGTTCCTGATATTCCTTGTCGTTATCTACCTCCCAGCGTTCCTTTTTGGATCCGCCGAGGATGATATCCACCCCGCGGCCGGCCATATTGGTGGCAACCGTCACCTGACCCCTTTTTCCGGCCTGGGTGATGATCAGGGCTTCCCGGAGGTGGTTTTTGGCGTTCAGTACTTCGTGCGGCACACCTTTCCGTTTCAGAAACTCGCTGATGATCTCGTTCTTGTCGATTGAGGTGGTGCCGACCAGGACCGGCTGGCCTTTTTTATACCGTTCGATGATGTCGGCCACGATGGCCGCATATTTTGCCCGGGGGGTTTTGTATACGCTGTCTGCCTCGTCCGTCCGGCGGACAGGTTTGTTCGTCGGGATAACGACAACATCCAGGTTATAGATTTTCTTGAATTCCTCGGCTTCGGTAGCTGCCGTACCGGTCATGCCGGCCAGCTTCTGATACATCCGGAAATAATTCTGGAGCGATACCGTAGCCAGGGTTTTGCTTTCCTGCTGGATCGGCACGTTTTCCTTGGCCTCAATCGCCTGGTGGATGCCTTCGGAAAAACGCCGCCCGTGCAGCAGCCGGCCGGTAAATTCGTCGACTATGACCACCTGATTATCCTTGACGATGTATTCCTTGTCCTTTCTGAAAAGTGTCCGTGCTTTCAGCGCGGCTTCCAGATGGTGGACGGTCTCGAAATCGTTTTCATAGACATTCCCAACCCCCATGATCTTTTCGATTTTTAAAAGCCCGTGTTCGGTGAGGTGGGCGGTCCGCAGTTTTTCGTCGATTTCGTAATCGATATTGCTGGTCAGCTTGTCGACCATGCGGGCGTAATCATAATACTTGTGCGTGGCTTCCGTATCAGGAGCGGATATGATATGCGGGGTCCTGGCTTCGTCAATCAGGACTGAATCAACCTCGTCGACGACTGCGAAATGATAGTCCCGCTGGACTACCTGCGACATGTCCGAAACCATATTGTCCCGGAGGTAGTCAAAACCGAACTCGCTGTTGATGCCGTAGGTGATATCGGCCCGGTAAGCGTCTCTGCGGCTGATGGGTTTGAGGTGCCTGAGTCGCCAATCCTGGGCTGATTCGTCGGTATATTCCGGGTCGTAAATGAATGACTTTTCACTGATGATGGCAGAAACCGACATACCCAGCAGGTGGTATACCGGTCCCATCCAGCCGGCATCCCTCCTAGCCAGGTAATCATTTACCGTCACCAGGTGCGCACCCCGTCCGGACAGAGCATTCAGGTATAGTGCCGGAATGGCAGAAAGCGTCTTACCTTCCCCGGTTTTCTGCTCGGCAACTTTACCGCGGTGCAGCGTAATACCAGCCATCAACTGGACGTCATAATGCCTCTCGCCGATTGTTCTCCTGGCCGCTTCCCGCACCAGCGCAAAGGCCTCAGGCAGGATATCGTCGGGCACTTGTCCTGAAGCTATTCTCTCCCGCAGTTCCGCCGTCCTTCTGGTGATGCCGGAATCCTTCAGTTTTCGGACTTCCGCCTCGGCTTCGCCGATCGTGGTGACGATACGCCCGAGTTCGGAAATTTCCTTGGCATTGGTATCAAACAGCTTATTTAGTACTTTCAGCATATTGCTAATCCCGACGCTTGGTGGGATGCGCGTATTTTACCATAAAAAAACCCTCAAAAGGCATTGTTTGAGGGTCTGGGCAGGCTCCCCCGCACACGGCATCAAAATTTTAATTCCGTATGCGGGGCATAGAAAAATTTATGGGTATAAATTTCTCTCTTAAGTACAGACTGGAATAATTTCCGGAGTTTGTCAAGCAGGGATTTTTCGTCCCCGGGGCTGACCTCAAGCGATGAATAATTGATCACCAGCTGACCGGCCGGAGACAGTGCTGAGGCCAGTTTCCGCAGAAATTCCGTGCCCGTCTCGAAATCCGGCATCGTATCCCCGCTGTACAGGTCGGCGATAATCAGGTCGTACCGGCCCGGCCGGATACGGGTGACGAATGATTCGGCATCCTCTGTATAAATCCCGAGGTCCGACCCCGTCAGAATGCCGAAATATTTCCGGGCTATACTGACGATTACCCGGTCGATTTCTACCGCATCCACCCGTACACCGGGACAGAGCGTCCGGATCAGGCGGATGACATCTCCCCCGCCGAGTCCCAGAACCAGCACCCGGCCGACGGACGCAGTTTTTTTCCGGATGGTATC
>Ga0154812_107_pt16 | contig 9127 bp, 9 predicted proteins | sample Rifle2008BG16ft_FD_105820 | JGI IMG/M metagenome (GOLD analysis project Ga0154812, IMG submission 105820) | Candidatus Gottesmanbacteria bacterium RBG_16_52_11 | reverse complement strand
CAGCGGCCGGCGATAGCGACAGTCCGCCGGAGAATCTCATCCAGATTAGCCGACTGCGCCGTATCATTACCCGGATTTTCCGGGGAAAATCCGTAATGGCTGCCGGGCAGTATCTTCACCGCATCGGACGGACCGAGTGATCGTATCAGGGTATCCCGGGCGTGCGCGTTGACAAACGCATCTTTGTCAAACAAATATACCGCATGGCGGCCGGACTCCAGCCGCTGTGGCACATAATCCGGGATCCCGGTGTGCATTAGGCGGCGGATAAACGCCGACAGTACCGGCATGGGGGTTTTGGTAAAAACCAAGTTGTGACAGGCTTTCACATCCCGGCTGGCCGTACCCACAAAAAGACGCGTCAGAAGCGGCGCGCCTACCCGGCCGGCCAGTTCCCTGGTCAGCCGGTTGAGGTCCCCTACCCGGGTCCCGAGTCCCAATAGAACATCGCTTTTGACACTGTCCCGGCCGGACTGGTTCAGGACGGAGCCAGCAGTACATACCCGCGGTTATCCGCCTGCCATGAATTACCGCCTTCATGCATGGCCGCGGCAGCCCCGCGCGAATGCCCGATGGTCACCACCGGCACGTCAGACAGCTGCCGGTCGGATAATCCGAAAAGACCAAGCGACCGGTCTTCAGCCAGGTTATATTCGGAAACAGTCGCCAGGTACGGATCGTCCCTGATCCTTTCCGGCCGGGCGAAGGTACTCATGAATTGACCCGGCGGATCGTAGACTACGACCACACCGTTACCGGTTAAACCGGCAAGCTGATTGGGAATTGTCTCGGCTGTCTCAAGACACGCATCCCAGCCCATTTTGATTTTGAAAATAACCCCGGCGTTCCTGACCGTCCCGGCCGTATCACCGCCATACCGCTGAAGGTGCGCCTGAGGCAGAAACAGCCGCATCCGGAAGTCCGACAGGCCGGTTTCACGCTTCCATTTGGCGTAGACATCTTCCGGTATGGCCCCGGCTGCCACCAGGCACCGAACCGTATAATCCCGTACTGCAGCACTTGTGCCGGACCCTTCACCCGTCATTTTCCGGCGTATAGTGTCAAGCAGCGGATAGGTGCCGGCTGGTATGCGGGACTCGGTGTTCAGGCGTACTGAAACGGAGTCTTCCGGCAGTTCGGCCGCTTCCGGGCTTTCTGCCGCACCGCCGAGCTCCGCGGGTACCGGCATCCCCCGCCTGCGGTGAACCTGCATCCTGAAAGCCTCCGGATTCTGCTTATTTCCTACCTCCCGATATTCCGGCGGCAGCGGGATTGGTTCGGTCGGGGCTTCCATACTATTTCCCATCATGAGGTCTGGCCTGAAGAAATGCAATTGAGGAGCAGTTGTTGCCAGGTCCGATGCTACCGGAAGATCAGACCGGTTTGCCGACCCGTCTGACCAGCTTGCCCAGCCAGTCGGTCTGATCCGAAGTGCCGAGGGACGGCACCTTTTCCCGTCCGTCACGGGTATACAGGCCGAATCCCAGCCCGGCGGCGTCACCGGGTTCGTCGAATAACTGGTAGAATCCGACCCGGTTCAACCGGTGCTTAGCCATAAGGGGCTGAAACGCCCGGATAAAACGGTTATACGCGTAGCGCATGCCGAATTCATCGCGGGCGGGTAAGTACTTTCTGACTTCATGCAGCTTCCCTTTACGTCCGGGTACGATCCGGCCGGCAACGGTCGGAAAGCCGACTTCATCAATGCCCACCGTTACGTCCGAACCTGAGGTGAATGACCGGACGGCTGTCAGTGCCCGGTCCAGTTCACCGGTTTTTCCGATAAACGTTTGCGCCCCTTCCCGGACTATTTCCGGCAGTTTCCCGGTGTAATCATAAAGACCCGGATAGTAATCGATTCCGATATGGTCAAGCATACCCATGGCGGAGTCGTATTTGGAAAGAAACCGCCGGTAGTTGGTAAACAGGCGGTTTTCCATCGGTGCGGCCAGATTGCCCACGAACAGCGTACCCGAAATTTTCGTGTCAGAACCGAATACTCTGCGTGCGGTCATTACGCAGAACGGCAGGACCGGCATGAGGTATGCGGGAGTGAAGAAAGGATTATTGAGCTCGTTAAACACCTGTACGGTGGCGGGAGTCACGCCCTGCCCTGTGAGCGCATCACGGACGGTGGTGCAGTACTTTTCATACTGCCTGAGGAACTCTCCGGGATTAATTCTGATCAGGTCTTTTCCCCACTTGGGCGGCGTGGACAGAACGACAGTCGTATCCAGTCCCGCATCCTGGCCAAGTCTGGCTACTGCGGCCGATTTATCGAGGTAAGTGGTGTCTGCCTCCCCGTACATCTCAGGCTGGACCCGCTGCCAGCGGATATCAAACCGGTGGCCGGTGATTCCGGCGCCGCGGATTTCGGAGAAAATCTCCCCAAGTCTCGCCGGTGTAACGCTGTCCGTATCATTGGCATGGTGGGTGACGAAGACACCGGACGGGCCGACCGGCTCCTGTTCAATGCGCATTTCAACGCGTGCGGCTTCAGAATTGACCATATATCAATATTATAGGATTATAGTCAGGAAACCGCAACTCCCCGGATATCGTCCCGGACTGATCAAACTTAGCTCCTTCCGGTTATTCAGGTTGTCCCGGCCAGGGACTACATAGACTTTGTGTTAAAAAACCTCACAATGACTGGAGGAACCGGCAGGGAATATTCTCCTGAGTTTGAAACTAAGTATGTCTTATAGTATACTGTCGGCATGAGCGCCGAATCGGCTATAAGACGTCCGGGTATCCGTGATACATTAGATGATGTAGATCATGAGCTGGATGAAGACCCATGGAAAGAAGCCTGCGCCGGATTATCAAGGGCAGTTCAACAGTTCTACAAAAACCCGGAAGCAAATCTTGAGGCTGATAAAAAACATATTCAGGAATTTGCGGCAGCCCAACTGCTCACCGAAACTCTCGACAAAAGTCAGACCAAGGATCCGGTGATTCTGATTTTTACCCGATCCGGGAAAAAATTTTCCTGCATACCGGTTGTATCCTCTGAAACCGTTCCCCAACTAACTGACGGACTTAATATGACACATTCTACCCGTTCATATTCGGATATCTGCTTAACGGTTGCCGAAACATTCAAGGATAATAAGGACTGGGGTGGCGACCTGGGTGTAATTGTCGGTCCGGATCCGGAACTCCCCTATACCGAGTTCCAGCGGTTCTGCGTCGCGCCGGTCGGACCTGAAGTTGTAGCCTCACTTATTGAAGGTAAGAAGTCTGTCCCGCAGGATGTACCTGAAGAAACGGAAACAGACGATCCGTCTAAGCCGGCGGGACCGGTAGAGCCGGAGGAGTTGGATGTTGATGGCAAGTCTGCGGAACCGGAGATGCAGGTTGAGCCGGCGGAACCTGAGCAAAAGCATCCGCCGGAGGAGACGGAAATTCGAGAGTCGGTACCACCGGAAACGGTTGAGCTGGTGGGGCCGACAGAACCTGAGGCGCCGGCGGAACCACCGGAGGCGCAGGTTGAGCGGGCAGGAACGGAATTTGATTTCCCCAAAGGCTTGCTCGGATTATCACAGCTAGTCCAGCTGGCTATGCAGGGGAAGGAAAACTTTGCCGATAATCGGATAATCCACTACGCTGATGCCCGGAAGCTCCTCAATTATATGGAACAGCATCCGGATCGGGCACTTTTCATCGTAGTCAGTATTGAAGCCGGCAGACCCCGGTTCACACTTGGAGAAGCCGATAAAAAGCCTGACATTAATTACAAGGAGACAAAGTATATCACATTATTAAGTAATTCGGACCCGTTAGATGTCGCACAAAGGATTGCCGGGGTAATAAACCAAATGCCGAAGGGTCATGATCAGGCTATTTTGTTCTATATGATCAAATATCTGTCCGGGGGTTGTGCGCGGGTATTGTTTACCCAGGAAAATAGTAAGATTAAGGAAACTCTCGAGAAAATTAATGGACTGCGGTGGTACCAGCCGGGAACTGCCGGCAACAATTCCGGTTAATTATAAATTATAGGATATATATTACAATCCGCTATCCCCTCCCCAAGCGTAATCTGCCTTTCAAAACGGCCTGATCCGCGGTATAATGAGCTTTATGAACCTGTCTTTCACTTCTTCCCGGACCCAGCTCGAGAACCTGCCGGTACCGGTTCATGTCATACTGGCATCCCAGTCGATAGGCCGCCGGCAACTGCTGGAAAAGCTGGGCGTCAGGTTCCGGGTCGTGGTTACCAACGTCGACGAGGAAACGATCAGCCTCCAGGAACCGGTGAAAACCACCCGGGCCAGGGCAATTGCCAAACTGGAAGAAATCCTGAAAAACCCACGGGTCTATGCCCTCGACGATAAGGCTAAAAACCTGGTTATTGCTGCCGATTCGATGGCGGTACTCGGGCGGAAGGTCTACGGCAAAGCTGACGGCCGGGAATCCGCCAAAGCCATGCTCAAGGAACTCATGGGCCACACCCACAGCTTCATCACCTCCGTGGCCGCCGGCCTGCGGGACGAAAACGGGAATGTCACCAAGCGCTGGGACAAAACCGCCACATCCAAAGTCACGATGCGTAAAATGTCGACGGCGGAGGTTGAAATGTATGTCACGCGGTATGATTTCACCCGGTTTGCCGGCGCCTATTCCCTGCAGGATGCCCCGTGGGACCTGATAACGAAAGTCGACGGCAGCTATACCAATGTCATCGGTCTGCCGTTCGAAATCATCCTGCCTGTCCTCAGAAGCCAAGGAGTAGTTGCGTAGTATTCAGTAATCACAACAACCCGGCGGGTTGTTCAGGTTTAAACCTCTTCCTAAATCGTAAATCGTAATTCATAAATCATGTTACCAGCGGCAGCCACGGGTGCGGCGTCAGATCGGTCCGGAAAATCGTTTCCAGCCTCGGGCGGACGGATTCCAGGTAATGACCCACATAGCCCGGTTCGAAGACAAATGATATCTGTACTGAATTGTACGTCCCGGGGTACGGTTCAACCGGAATTTTTTCGATATTGATTCCTGCCTGGGCAAATATCGTGCTGGTGGTTGCCGCGACACCGGTTTCATCCTTGGCCGGGATGGTGATGGAAACCAGCGACCGCTGATAATCAATCAGCGCGTCTACAACCTGCGTCAGCAGGTTTGCATGAACAGGGGGGAAAGCGGAACTGCCGGTCATGCATTTGAGATCTTCGAAGGCTTCTTCACCGGTAAGCTCCCTGCCGGCTATTTCGCTGAGGGCACCCCTGTACATATATTCAACTTTATTGATGTTAACCATCAGCGGTACCGGTTCCATCCCCCGCTCCTTCTGCCGCTTCAGGAAACGCTCCTCCAGCTTACCGATACCCCGTTGCCGGGTGGCTTCGGAAAGATCCGGATTATTCTCCACCTGTAGACGCCGGGTAAGTTCTGCCGAAACCCGGTTTTCTGACTCCTGGGCGTCTACCCTGATGGTATCCAGCCAGAACGGGGCGACCGTTATGGCAGACTCAATGCTGTCGTCAGGAAATTCGACCTCGTCCCCCGGCATCAGTTCGGTGGAAAGCGATTCGGGACTCACCGGCAGGTGCTGGCCGTTCAGTACCACCCCCGTGATCCGCCACCACCGGTCGGGCAGGTTGCGCAGGGCGCAGTCAAGTACCGTCGCCCCGCGCGGGATGGCCACCCGGACCCGCTCCGACTGGCCCGGCTCCAGGGTCCGCCGGTTTATGACAACGATGCTGTCCGGGATGGTCAGGACGAACTGCCTGACTATTTCCTCATGCGTCATCCCCAGAGCCGTCATATCGGTGAACTGCTGCCGCAGACGGTCATGTTTCTTCCGGGCCATTTCCCGCCTGTTTTCAAGCTGTACGGTACCGGATACCTCGTCTGCACCGATCAGTCCTTCAGCATCGAGATATGACAGCGGAGTCCTTTCGAGCTCATAATCCGTCCGGCCGACCACCCGGATCCGCAGGGGCACCCGGGTTTGCCCGAACACGCCGATCAGACGGAATACTCCCTCCGGGGTCTTCCGGGAATGGTCGATGCGCCTGAGCGCGTCGGCGATACCGATATATCTGTCTTCCGGCACATTCAGATAACGGCTGCCGGCAGCCAAAACGAGCGGTACCATGTTCATCCTTACCATCAGGCCGTCCTGATCCCGGTCCCAGGCTGCCGTATCATCGAGGACTACCGTTACGTTAAGATAAAAATCCCCCTCTTCCACTACCCGGCGGTTATCCATGGCTCTGGCCATCTCGAATATCCCGGGGATGTCAACCCGGGCAACGTTAAATCCGACGGGAGTGTTCGTAAGTATTTCACTGATTTCGCGGTGCAGGATCGCCGGTCCTTCCTGTCCGATCCGCCGGGACATCTTCTCCCGGAGCTGAGTCAGCGATTCCGTGAATCCGTCGCGGTGGGAGGCGGCGTCGATGATGGCGAAACAGGCATCCTCCAGCCACGCCGCCTTATCGTGGAGTCCCACAATCCGCGCCAGCGGCACGTACGTTTCGAAGGTATCGATGGCGATATTCACCTGGTCAGCCGGGGGTTTGCCGGCGATTGTCCTGATGTTGTCGAGCCGGTCTTCGGCTTTATCGATGATCAGCGTCGGATCCCCGATTCCGGACCGGATGATCTGGTATTTAGTTTCGACGATGTCCTTGACGTCGATGGACTCACCGGTCGGCATTTTCTGGGTCTTCCGTTTTTCCGTGAGCGCGTCCACTCCGCGCAGGACGTCTTCCCCGACCTCCCGCCCGATATCCTCCCGGGTTACCGGAAAGGGGTATGGGGTATCACCGGCAGCGGTTTTCAGCGGTTTGGCGGTATCCTCAACCACGTCATGCAGAAACATCCGGGCTACCCGGCGGGCCGGAACTTTCATTTTCACGAGTTCACCGACGATCCGCAGCAGATGCCAGATATACGGTTCCCCGGTGCCACGGGTATGGAGCTGGTGGCCGTAGATAGCCAGCCGGAATGCAGAGTCCACCATCCTGCGGTCTTCAGCCGACACCTCCTCGTTGCGGTGACTGAGATATCCGTTTTCGCCGAACATGGCGTCACAGATTTCCCCGTACGCCCGGTCAATATCCGCCGGTAATTCCGGCAATTCCGGGGATTCGTAGCCTGTCAGCGGCATTCCGGATTCTCCGGAACCGGGTGCAGATTGCGGTATCGGAGACAGGCTGCCGTCAGGCGTACCGGTATCGGAAGACTGTTCTTTGTATGCCATATTTCAGCCGGATCCGGATGGCTGTTTCAAATGCCGGAACCGGACGGCCTGATTAAACGGGAAGGATACAGTATCCCCGGGAGTTAGTCAAAAGGCTGACCGGTCAGACTTCGAGCACCTGACGGGCATCAAATGAATTGCCGGCTGAATCGAATTCGTCTTCGGTGATCCCCCTGTCCCGGCCGGTCAGGTAAACGAACGATCCGCTGCATTCCGGGCATACGCCGTACATCAGGCCTACGTCCTCATAAGCGCCGGTAACGGATTTACCCGGACAAGCCTGGTCTTTCCCATGGTATTTATGCGGCGGCAGCGTATCGGTCATCGTAATGCGTAAATCGTAAATCTTAAAATCATAAACCGGATTTGGGTGTAAGAACTATTCTTTACCCATGTCACCGTGCAGGAGAGAACAATTCTTCCGGAGCGAATAAAAGTCCGATCTCCTTCCGGGCTGCTTCGGCGCTGTCGGACCGGTGCACGACGTTTTTCGGTTTGGACTCACCGAAATCCCGCCGGATAGTGCCCGGTAATGCCTCGGCCGGATCGGTCGGACCGCAGATCGCAAATACCTTCCCGAGCGCACCTTCCCCGCCGACGACCATGGCAACCACGGGTGTCGCCATCATCTGGGCTGAAAGGTCCGGAAAGAAAGGCTTATCCTTGTGGTGGGCGTACCACCGGTCGAGGACCGGCTGGGTCAGCCGGACCATTTTCAGGGCAATCAGATCCAGTCCGGCAGCTTCGAATCGGCCTATGACATTGCCGACGACCTTCTTCGCGTAGCCGTCGGGTTTAACCAGGACAACCGTTTGCTCGTACATATGCCACAGTGTAGCGTGGGTATTACTCCGGTGCAAGAGGGTTTTTCGTTACTGCCTCCCCGCTCAAACCGGTAAAAACCGGAAGACAAACGTCGCCGCCAGGTGAAAACGGGGCCAGTTCCCGGCCGGCAGGATTCCTGCTGCGGTCAGCCGGTCTTCCATGCCTTCCGACAGGTAAAATGATACCAGTCTGCCGCCCCGGCTATGCGACAGCGGAAGTATCCGGTCATTGAAAAGGACTAATCCCAAATCCCGGGTATCGGTCCAGATACCCACAGCTGCCCGGGTGGCATGTTCCAGGGATTCCTCATGATGCGATATTTGTTCCGTCAGATAACGCGATAATTCACTGACAATTTCCCGGAATGTATCGTCTGTCACAAAACCTTGGGATTGGTCTTGGGCAAGCGGAGTATCTCCGAAATCGCGGAGCAGCCTGAAAGTCTGCGTATCGGATTCAGTTTCGTTCCACACACGGATTTTGATCCGGCTATCTCCGACCGGCTCAAATGAATGGGCAAGCGAAGTCACGTCATTGATGAAAGCCCGGGCTGCCAGACGGTGATCACGCGGCTCACCGTTTGATCCCGGACGTTCGGGATCCCGAGAAGGCATCGCCGCTATTATACAGGAATCAGTCAACAAATATTGACGCAGATCAAATCTTCAGGAGGTTCATGAGTTTCGGATCCTTGGGCTTATTCCAGACCAGCGACAGGTTCAGGGTACCGGTCAGGAAATACTTCCGCAGAAGCGCATCTATTTCTCCGCGGGTAACGGATTCCACCCGTTCCAGGTATTCCTCGAGCGTCACGATGGGTTCGCGGAAAAGCTCCTGGCGGCCATAGTATTCATTCAGGAATTCCGGGTCTTCACTCTTGAAAGCCAGAATTGTTTTGAGCCGCTTCTTCGCTACATCCACCTCTTCCTGAGTAATTCCCTTATCCACAGCTTTGGAAAGCTCTTCCATAACGGCTTTGAGAGCTTCACTGACTTTGTCAGTCGCCACCCCGGCATAGACGGACCAGTATCCGGTATCAATCCAGTTGTTGGATGTGGAGCGGATGTGGTAACACAGTCCCCGCTTCTC
>Ga0154812_109_pt28 | contig 9186 bp, 10 predicted proteins | sample Rifle2008BG16ft_FD_105820 | JGI IMG/M metagenome (GOLD analysis project Ga0154812, IMG submission 105820) | Candidatus Gottesmanbacteria bacterium RBG_16_52_11 | reverse complement strand
ACCGAGCGGCAGGTCGTTGCGGACCTTCTGAAAGACGTCTCCTACTGTGCAATCGGAAACCTCTATTCCTCCGCCGGAATCTCGGCTATGATCCGTAATATTTATGCCAAACCCAGTATCAGAAACATTGTTCTCTGGGGCGCTGATCTGTCCCGCAGCGGGCAGGCACTGGTGAGTTTCATGACTAACGGCGTGGATAAGGATTACAATATCATCGGCGACGAGAAGAAAGGCCAGATTGAAAAGGAAATCGGCCGCGAAGCTATTGATAAATTCCGCCGGTCCGTCAGAGTCGTGAACCTCAGGGGCAAACCCGTGACGGATCTGAAGCAGGCGATTTCCGGGTTATCGTCAGAGGGCGGTAAACCCTGGAGCACGCCCCGGGTGTTTCCGACATCGCGGCCGAAGCCCTTCACTTTCCCGTCCGAACAGATCGGATTCCGGATGCACGGGAAAACAGCCGCCCAGGTCTGGCTGAAGATCCTGAATGCCATTATCCGGTACGGCCGTAATAAAACCACCAGGTATACCCAGGAGAACGAGCTAAAGGAGCTTTTAAACGTAATGGCAGTTGTATACGGGGAAGATCCGGAAAAACCGTACCTGCCGCATTACTTTCCTTTTACCAGGCACGATTTGGATGTATATTACCCCCAGGTACTGACACCTAAGCAGATCCCCGGAATCGCCTATACCTACGGTCAGAGACTCCGCGATCATGATGGCGTTGATCAGATTGCCAATATCATAGAACTCATTAAAAACCGGCCGTTCTCGAAAAAGATGGTTGCTTTTACCGCCAAAGTCAGGGAAGACTGGAATGCGGTGAATAAGGGGGATACGCCCTGCCTGACCCAGATTCTGTGCTCGGTACAGGATGGCAGGCTGTTTTTGACTACGCATTTCCGGAGCCAGGACATGCTCCACGGCTGGCCGCGAAATGTCTTTAGCCTGCGCCGGCTGCAGCAGCTGATTGCCCGTGAAGCTGACCTGCCGATGGGGGCTTTTGTCATGATTACGCACAGCGCTCATATATACAGCGATGATTACGGACTGGCCGAGCAGATTCTCAGGGACAATTACGAACATGAACTCGGATTTACCGCCCGGCAGCATTTTGAAGAGGATCCGCGCGGCAATGTTATCGTGGAGGTGGTACCGGTAACCGGTACCGCTAAACCTGCCAAACCGAAACGGGGCAGGCCGCCGAAAAAACCGGCAGCAGAAACTGAATACGAAATATCAGCCAAACTGTATGCGCCCGACGGCGGGCTGCTTCTTACGCAGTGGCGGGGAAAAACCGCGATGGAAGTGTATCTCCAGATGACCGACTGGGATTACCTGGTGATGCCGAGTCACCTCTTATATATCGGTACCGAACTGCAGCGTGCCGAGTATGCCATCAGATCAGGCAGGCCCGCGCAATTCTCCCAGGACCCGGCACCGAATAAGGGATTATAAAACCAATTATTCCAATTATTCTGAACGCAGAAATTTACCTAATCGGGATGATAATTCTTATTTAGAATAAATAGGCTAATTATATTAATCAGATCCCGGTTTTTTTCTCAGGAAGGCTGCAACTATCTCCGCCCCGGCGGCCCGGTCGAGGTATATTTCAACTTTTTCCCGGAATCCGTCGGTTCGCCATTGTGACGCGATCACACCGGGACTGACTGGATCGACCAGTGCCATTTTCATCCGGCCTGCATATTCGTCGCCGAGAGCCACGCTGAAGATATGTTCCGCCCGGCGCATGTGTTTAAATCCCAGCGTAATGGCAGTCTCCGGCGGAGGATTCTTACCCGCAGCCTCTGCTCTTTCACGGTTACGTTCAACGGTTTCCGGAGAGAGCGGTATGACGCAAACGCCGCATTCGGTATCCATGTCCGGATTCATGAACGCGACATGGACCACCGGTTCTGGTCCGGGCGCCCCGGCAATCACTGCGGCGATCCGGCATGAACTGAGCCATTCGTCATACATACGGGCTGACTTTTGCGGATCTTCCGTCCGGCCGGACAGGGGGAAGAAGCGGTCAGGGGAAATACCGGCTGGTTCGATCAGATTGATCCGGACCCAGGCAGCGAAATCCTCGCCTTCGGGGCCACCGGCATCGGACTCAGGCGGGTACAGGTAATTGTCGATATGACCCCAGGTAAATCTGTTCAGGTCGATATTCCTCCGTTCGGATTCCTTAATCAGCACCGGATATAACATGCCGGCCGTCCGGGAAGCGGCAACCAGCACCGTATCGCCGTCCCCGGCAGTGCTCAGTACGTCGAGAATGCCGTTGACACAGTCCAGAATGGTATCGGTTTGCTCCGGAATGATATGGATCATCGGCCCGTCCGGATGCCGGAAATGGACCTCCGTTGAAGAGTATTCAGCGGTAGCGTGGCGTTCTGTTACAGCAGACATAATGGGTGGTTTTCAATCTTTCGGAAGGTAATTATAACCGAATTTAATCCCGATTCAAATTATAGGATATAAGTTCCGGCTCTGAAGATTGCCGGTATCGTGATCCGATTACGGGTAGTAATCACTTTACGGTCACGCTTTTGGCCAGATTGCGTGGTTTGTCAGGATCCAACCCGCGGATGACTGCCAGTTCATAAGCCAGCATCTGACCGAATATGACGTTCGGAATGATGGTTCCCTCACCGGCATCCGGGATATGCACGTAGGTATCGAATATTTCGTGGGGTTTGTAGGATGCACCGATGATATATCCGCCCCGGGCTTTCATCTCCATCGCACCTGCGAGGTTGGCTCCGTAGGTTTCGTCATTAGGTAGGAACGCGATGCAGGCCGTACCTTTTTCAACCAGTGCCAGCGGTCCGTGCTTAAGTTCGCCGGCAGCAAGTCCCTCGGCGTGGATATAGGATATTTCCTTTATTTTCAGTGCTGTCTCGAGTGAAGCCGGGTATGATAATCCCCGGCCGATGACATACATGTGCCGTACGTTTCTGAATTTAAGTGCCAGTTCTTTCAGCTGTCTGACCGAAGACTCGGTCAGCACTTTCTGGCTTGACTTAGCAGCCGCAGTCACGACCTTCTGGCCGTTTTTGACGCTTCCCTCCATGGCGTATGCCACCATTATCAGGTGGGCCAGTTTGCCGGTGAAAGCCTTAGTCGACGCAACGCCTTTCTCAGGACCGGCACCGATCAGCATTTTATGGTCAGCATACCGGTAAAGGGATGATCCCAGGGCGTTGACAACGGCATAGATGGAGGCACCTTTTTCCTTCGCTTTTCTGACCGCCTCCAGGGTATCCATAGTTTCCCCTGATTGGGAGAGGGCGATGACCAGGCTTTTCGGAGTCAGAAATTCCGCCTGGTAAGTAAACTCACTGCCGATAGCCCAGTTAACATGACGTTTGGCGATTTTGGAAAACAGGTAGGATCCGGCCATGCAGGCATACGCCGCGGTGCCGCAGCCGACCATATAGGTGCCGTAAGACCGGTCGATCGTGGCCGCCAGCTTTTCGGCCTGGGATGTGTAGTCTGCCGCGATTGCCGCCAGGACCCCCGGCTGTTCGTGGATTTCCTTGAGCATGAAATACGGATATTTGCCTTTCACCGTCTGGTCTATGCTCCAGGTCAGGACCTGCTTGTGCGGTTCGACCAGGTCGCCGGTCTTGGCATCGAATATCATGATCCCGGCACCGGATACGATGGCCATCTGGTTTTCCTCCAGAAAATGGACCTGCCGGGTATAAGGAAGCAGTGCTGAGGCGTCGCTGGCGATGAAATTTTCGTTATCGCCGTATCCGACGACCAGCGGGGAACCGTTTCTGGCTGCGATCAGCCTTTTGTCACGTGCTGCCAGTATGATGAAAGCATTCAGTCCGGTGACTTCGTTAAAAGCACGCTGCATGGCTTTTGACACCAGACGGTTCCGGCTGTACTCCTCAACCATATGGACGAATGTTTCGGTGTCCGTATCGGAGATAAAACGGTGACCACCCTTTTTCAATCCCGGCTTGATTTCGTGGTAATTTTCCAGAATCCCGTTGTGTATCAAAGCCAGCTTACCGGTGCAGTCGAGGTGCGGATGGGCGTTAGCCTGGGTAACTCCGCCGTGGGTAGCCCATCTGGTGTGACCGAAAGCGATAGATCCGGCCGGCAGCTCATCAGCTGTGGCATCGCCGATTTTCCCGGTTTTTTTGCGGACGATGATTTTCCCGTCTGATTTTCCGGATTCCGGTAACACCGCGATGCCCCAGCTGTCATATCCGCGGTATTCCAGACTTTTGAGACCTTCCAGCACAATGCAGGCCGCGTCTTTGCGGTGTCCGACGTATCCGAATATTCCGCACATAATACTCCTTCGCATCACGTCGGGACGGATTAAAATCTGCCCGGCGGCTGCAGTTTGGGAAATTGTACACCAATACCGGTTGGTGAGGCAAAGCAGACTACACCGGCAACCGTTTAGACTCTGTCTTGCGGCAGAGGTTTGTCAGGTTACCGTTTCGGTAGGTAGTACCACCGAAGGGTTTCCGCAGATACTCCCCGACCAACTTGCAGGATATAATCCTGAATGCTGTCGGGGGTCCGATTTCCCGACTGATTCGGGATCCCTTTCCTCGTATCCTCGTCCCGGTTAAACCGGGTCGGGCCACACGCTTATTTTAATGTCAATCAGCCTGCCTCTCATCTCAATGGTAGGCAATACCGGCTCGGGAGTCAACCGGCAGAGTTTGGCCGGTATGCGGTCTTGTAACAGGCCGGGTGCCGTGGTACAACAGTTGCGGTGAAGCGGCTATATCTCAGTATCATGGGTACGATGGGCAGCGGTAAAACGACCGTTGCCAGGCTCTTGGCCAGGGAACTCAGACTGACCCTGCATGAGGAAAATTTCGGTGAAAATGCTTTCCTGCCGCGTTTCTATCAGGATATGAAGCGATGGGCATTCCATTCCCAGACGTTTTTCCTGATGGAAAAAATCACCCAGATGCTGGCAACGCCGGCGCTACTGAAAACTTCTCCGGTGATACAGGATACGCCGATTGAACAGGATGCCTTTTCATACGCCAAAGCCCAGCATGTATTGGGAAACATTGATGATGCGGAATGGAGATTATATCTCAAGATTTACTGGTCTTTCGAGCCGTATTTCCCCAAACCGGATGCTATAATTTATCTCGAGACCAGTCTGAAAACGCTCAGTGAGAGGATCAGCGGCCGTGCCCGGCAGTACGAGCGGGGAATCCCGGCAAGCTATCTGGAACTTCTGGATATGCTGAACCATAAATGGTTATCTGAGAATAAAACAATCCCGGTTCTGACCGTGGTCACCGACGGCCTCAATATCGTCAGGAGTCACAGGGCCAGACAGAGCTTGGTCACCAAGGTCCGTGCGTTTCTGAAAGGCAGCAGTAAGCGGAACCGGACGATATCCGTATGAATCCTCAAGAGATCAGGTTGCTGGCCTGGGACTTTGACGGTACTTTGTACCGGCTGAATCAGCCGCAACAGAGGGCAATCCACCTGGCCCAGATGAAGGTGATTACGGAAAAGACGGGTCAGACACTTAAACAGGCGGAGGCAGCTCATCGCCGGCTGTATCCCGGTGAGACTCCGAGCGGAACCGAAGCAGTTGCCCGGATCTGCGGCATCAGCCGGGTTGCCGCGGTTCTGGAAACGGAAAAATATTATGACCGGTCGAAACTGTTGGTTCCCGACGCGCGGCTGGCGGCGATGTTTAAGCGGTTACGGCATTTGCGTCATGTAATGTTCGTCAACGGTAAAAAGGATACACTGGTTGCCGCAATCCGGAAGCTGGGTGTTGATCCCGGGATATTTGAGACGTTCGTGGGTCCGGAAACAACCGGTGTCCTGAAACCCGACCCCGCTGCTTTCCGGGCACTCCTGGCCTATTCCGGCCTGCCGGCCGGGGCACATCTCGTTATCGGGGACCGGGAACAGGTCGATTTGGCCCAAGCTCGAAAAACCGGCATGAAAACCTGTCTGGTCTGGTCGGACGCCGCCGCCAAAACCGCAGATTGGGTTTTGCAGACGGTCTATGACGTACCGCATATATTCGGGTGATTATGGCAAAGGGGAAATTCATCGTTTTTGAAGGCATCAGCGGCACCGGAAAAGAAACCCAGGCAAAATCGTTATCTTCTTATTTAAACACAGCCGGCATCAAATCGCAGATCGTGTACCACCCTTCGCCGCAGTGCAAAGAGGTAATTTCGAAGTGGAGACAACTCCGCGGTATCACCGACCGCAGTATCGTATATTTGCTGCTGGCAGACCGTTACGCTGCAGTCAAGCAGATAATCGAGCCGGCTTTGCATCAGGGGATATGGGTGATCAGCCTCCGGAGTTATATATCGGCCCTGGTTTATCAGGCAGATACGGAATCAGAACGTGGCTGGGTAGCCAGGCAATTCCTGCAGTTTGAACCCATTTCCGATGTGACCGTTTTTTTCGATATCAGTCACCGGACCGCCAGGGAGCGGATTTTGGCCCGTCACCGCTTGACCGGTGAAGCGCTGGGGGCTTATGAATCATTGGAGCTTCTGAGGCGTATGCGGCAGCGGTATACCTCGGTATTTCGGAATATTCCCCACAAAAAAATTGCTGCCGGTTCTGACATTTCTGTTGTCGGCCGGATGATCCGGACACTTGCGGTTTGACATAGTTTTACCGTATTTTGTTTGCCTTGCGCCCGGTTAATGCCCTTGTTATGATCCTGGTATCCCATAAAACCTATGAGCAAGCGGGGATACTTCATTGTTTTTGAAGGCGGAGAAGGCGCCGGAAAATCGATCCAGGTGGAAATTCTCTCGAGCCATCTGCGGGAAGACAAGTTCCCCTTTGTCGTTACCCGTGAACCCGGCGGAACCAGAATCGGCGAGCAGATCCGCGCCATCACCCATAATCAGGATAACGTTGATCTGGATCCGGTTACCGAGGCATACCTGATGGCAGCATCTAGGGCCCAGCACGTCCGGGAAACCATACTGCCCGCGCTCACCGCCGGGAAAATAGTCATCTGCGACCGGTATGTTGATTCTTCGATTGCCTACCAGGGTTTCGGCCGGCAGCTGGGAAGTGCTGCGATTTCCCGCCTAAATATTCTCGCCGTGAACGGTGCCGTCCCGGATCTGACAATTCTTCTTGACGTAGTCCCTAAATCAGGCCTCAGGCGGCGCCGGCACGACCGCGGCACCAAAGACCGGTTGGACTTACAGGATGCGGCTTTTTACGAACGGGTATATGACGGGTACCGCCGGATCAGCCACGGAAAAAACGGAAAATATGTTATTATCGACGCTTCCAGAAATATCGAGCAGGTAGCTACGGCAGTCTGGGAAATTGTCAGGCCGAAAATCAGGCTACTGAAGAAGGGAGCTGTATGAAGAAGCAGGAAAAGCTTAGGGCAGCAGGAAAACTGACAGTCATGGCCGGACCGATGTTCGCCGGTAAAACCACCAAGCTTCTGACACTCTTTTCCATACTTTCAAAACTGAATTATTCCATTCTCTGTTTCAAAGCTGAATCCCGGAAGGTTTCCGGTATGGGCCATACCAATTCTCATGATGAACGGCCGCTGCCGGTAATTTATATTAGTATGGATGAACCGGAAAAAATTCTCCAGTATGTCGGCCGCGACGGGATTCAGAAGGTAATTATCGATGCCGTGCATTTTTTCCCCAAAGCCCGGATCCTCAAAGTAATTGATGCGCTGCTATCGGCGGGAATTGACGTTTGGGTGAACGGACTTATTTTCGATTACCGGAAGGAAGAGTTCGGGGCTACCCGGGAGCTCTTCAGGCGGGCCGATGAAGCGATGGAGCTCTTCTCCGTCTGCGTCCGCTGCGGATCGAAAGCGGAACATACCGAACGCATTTCCGGGGGTCTGGAACAATCCCTCGGAACCACCGGTACGCGCAAGGCGCAGTACATACCGGTTTGTGCCAAGTGCCACCGGGTATATAGCGGATGATTGACGCCATATTCGTTATCGGTAAACCGGGATCCGGGAAATCCATCATGGTGTGGTATCTCACCGCACTGCTTCTGGAGCGCGGATTTGCCGTCTCGTATTTATCAGACAGGCTGGGTCTTGAGGAGGGGATTCTGAAAGATACCGCCCGCGCCCGCCGCCGGCCGGACGGCAGCAAAGTCGGACCGCACGGTAAGCTGATCGCCGACGGACCGCCCGGACACCGCAAAGTCCATGTGCTGGACGGTACCATTCTGAATGCCGTTCACCGGTCCCACGTTGAATCCGTACTGAAATCCCGCCGGACCGGTACGGTACTTCTGGTAGAGTATGCCATCGGTCCCGAGATCAGATTCGGTAGCGGCAAGGAACCGCTCCGGCAGGAAGCTGCCTATCTGGTTGAGCTTTTGAAAGGCCACCGGTTGCTTAAGCGGGTTTTTATTCTGGAAGTCGATTCACCGCTTCCCATCCGGGCGTTCCGGGAAATGAAGCGTCCCGATGCCATGGCACCCGAGACTTTCCGGGCATATTTTCCCGACGGCGGGGAAATAACTCCACCCGCGGCGAAGCAGCTCGGAAAACTTTATTATAAATTTACCAACCTTGAAGAAGACCACGACGGATATTACAGTGAAGTCAGGTATATATTTGAAAATAAAATATTACCGAAGATGAAGGTTTCCGGAAAAGGTTAGATGTAGTGTCTTTAATAATTTATTAAAGGAGGGTCGAATATGCCCACGAATCATGAAACGCCTCAGCCCGGTACGGTCGTTCAGGGGGAAAGCGGACAATTATACGGCAACATCAGGGTTGAGGATGCAACTTTAGGTACGGCTGATAAGCTGGTTCCGATTGAGGAGATTATAACCCCTGACCCGCCGGCGGAGGAATCATGAGGCCGCGGAAAGCGGTATCAGCGCAGGCGCCGGTAATCGGCGGCAAGCAGTACCATATCGACTGCGGTCCCGGTGACGTGGCGCCGTCGGTCCTGTTACCCGGCGATCCGGCGCGGGTTGCCAAAATCGCATCCGTCTGGGATTCTAGCCGGGAAATTGCTTTCCATCGCGAATACCGGACTATGACCGGTCTGATTCACCGGGTGCCGGTATCCTGTACATCTACGGGCATCGGATCACCGGCCATGGCTATTGCCGTCGAGGAATTATCCAGGATCGGTGTCGGCACGTTCATCCGCTGCGGCACGACAGGCGGCATAC
>Ga0154812_109_pt7 | contig 9209 bp, 9 predicted proteins | sample Rifle2008BG16ft_FD_105820 | JGI IMG/M metagenome (GOLD analysis project Ga0154812, IMG submission 105820) | Candidatus Gottesmanbacteria bacterium RBG_16_52_11 | reverse complement strand
CTCAACGTCGGACACGATTACGCCCTCGGTATCGGCAATCTTCTCAAGGCTAAATTCCAGGGTCAGTGATTTGACAGCCTGGTCTTCGTATTCCCGCCTCAGGATGTCAGCATTTTTCCCGGTTGATGTCAGGTACTGCTCCACTGACAGCCCGAGTCTGCGCGTTTGGTCGATGAGGTCCGATAGCTGGCGGTTTACTTCGTGTTCGAGCAGTATTTTGGGTATCTTCACTTTAACGGTGGTCAGTAGGGCAGTTAACAGGTCATCCAACGTCGGTTTTACGGCCTCCTGATCCTTGTCGTCGCCGGTTTTCTCACCGGGTACCCAGATTTTTTTGGTTTTGGCGGTTTTGACATCGCGTAGTTTTTCGCGGTATCCTGCCAGGTCAACTTCCGGCTGTTCAGCGGTATGGGCTACAATTACCCATTCCTCACCCTCCTTGGCTTTCTCAAGCTCGAGTTTGGGTGAAATGATCGGCCTGATGCCTGATTTCTGTACGGCTTCCGAGTAAATCTTCGGCAGCTGCTGTTTCAGGACCTCCTCATACAATGTGTTCTTATCAAGCGATTTCTCAACGGTCTTCCTCGGAGCCTTGCCCTTGCGGAATCCCTTTATTTCCGCGTGTTTGACCAGGTCGGTTACCACCGATTCATACACTTCCGATACCCGGTCCCTGGGAACCGTGATCGTCAGATCGGCGGAATGGTCATCATGACGCTTCAATGATACCGTCATAAGGGGTCAAGTTTACCATTTTTTTAGCGTTTTGAGAAGCCGAGCGGCAGGTCCAGAACCGGCGGGGCGGCAGCCGAGTCCTGGGGACTGTACGAACTGACGGCTCCGGTCAGCTGGTTGACGGCGGATTCCAGATCCAGGAAAGCACTGGTAGTGGCGATGGGATTGATTTCCCTGACCGGGGTTGGGGTAACCGGAATTCCGGTCGGCTGCGGCACAACTGCGGGCGGTTTGACCAGAAACCTGGCACTTATGAGTATGCCTAGTCCGAAAAGGCTCAGGGCAATAATGCTTATAGCCAGTATGGACCAGGCAGTCATACCTTTTCTGACCGGCGTCAATGGCTTTACTGCCGGTAGCGGAGTCTCCGGTATCTGTTGCGGCGGCGGAGCTGTTTCCGCTTCAAGCGGTACGAATGCCGGATCGGTTTTCTGTTTCGGATTTTCAGTAGACATAGCGCATCGAATTTAACAGTTCAGTCAGATTTGCAGTTGCTTCCGTCAGGTAAGTTTTGGCGCTGTTAATGTCATTACGCAATAGCCCGTGAAAACGGTCAATTTCCTGCAAGCTGGCCCCTTTCATCTGGAAATTCCTGCGGGAAATATCGTTGACTTTCTGCTGGTAAAGCGACCGTTTGTTGGTAATCGAATCTATCCAGCGGTCTGCCACGCCCTGCTTGGCCACGGATATGGCACTCCGGTTGGAATTGAAAAATACGGTTACGTCAGCGAATGTCTTGTCAAACCGGCCGGCCAGCACTGCCAGGTCACCAAGCGAGATACCGTTAATAATCTGCCGGATGGAAATCGAAAGTATCCGGTAATGTGATTCCAGCTGGCGGGAAGCCCCCTCCGCATCGTCGATGGAACCGATTGAAGCCACCAGATCGCTGTGCGTTGTCAGGAAAGTATTTTCGTTCCTGATCAGCGTCTGAAAGAGCGACCTGTCTGCATCTGACAAGCCCCGGTTCTCGATGAGTTTTTCGGACAGGTACAGAAGGTAGGTCTTAAGCAGGATATCCCGCTGTTCCAGCATGACTTTTGTTTTGGCCAGGGCTTCGGTTTCGGAGGTTAAAGTTTTGAATTTGTCGTATTCGTTTTTAGCGACCTTGAAGTCATTATATTTCGACCGGTACTGGTCGTACTGGTAAAGGTAGTCCTTATATACCTGCTCCGATGATGCTAAAACCCGGGGAACGAGCAGTAGTGCGGCAAATATAAGGGCGAGAGCAGGTACCAAGCGCATACCTTATTCCATTCTATCACGGAATTTTCGCGTCCGCTCGAAGCAGAACCCGGTGCCTGCACTTCGCGGGACAGGAATTCATAGCTAAAATAATCAGAATTCCGTCAGTGCCGATGGAGGGACTCGAACCCCCAACCCTTGCGGGATACGGTCCTAAGCCGTACGCGTATTCCGGTTCCGCCACATCGGCAGGAATTAATCGGTCTGTTTTCAGGTTCCCTCAAATACTCCGCTTGTTGCGGCTTATGCCGCACGGGAACGCAGATAATTGTATCACGGAAGACCGGCTTCTGTGCTTAATTGTTAAAGGAGGAGCTCAAGTGACAGCGCGGTATCCGCCATGGCATATGTTTCGATGTTATCCATGAAATACCTGACGCGTGAAGCCCAGGTGGGTGATGCGGCGTATACCTGTCCGATCTCCTCAACTGTTATCAATCCGCGATCGACATATCGTTTCCTGAGTCCTTCGGATACAGTGGCAATACCTTGGTCAAATGAGCTGAAACCTACTCCGAAGGGAGCTCCGGAAGGAATACCCCATCCCCAGCAGTTATAAGAGCCGTCAGGTATAAATCTGCAGAATGTCGATTCCAGTCCTGCAATAGCGGCCACCAGCTTCCAGTCGAGGCTGTACTTATCTGCTTCGCGGACAAAGACACTGGCCTTGGAGGCTATTTCCGGATTATGCCTGGCCAGGTAGGATTCCAGCCTGGGCACGCGCTGGTCAGCCTGAGGCTGATTAGCTACGAGATCTGCCGATTTACCCACGGTCAGATCAGCCCGGACACCCTGCGGAAATGTAAGAATAGCAAGTAAGAACGCTCCAAATATGATTTTTTGTAACATAGAAAGTGTGGCTGGCTTTCAGCCACAAAAAAACCCTAAAGCAGATATTTTTGACGTATCTACCTTAGGATCTGAAGCGGATTATAAGGTATTAAGGCCGTTTTGTCAAGTATTATGGGATATAATAAACTATAAAATTTATCGCTTAATATAAAATTTATCTGACAGATAAGCTATATATTCATGAATGTGGATAAGTATATTTTATATTACAAGATATTTACTCAAGTGTTTTCATGAATGTTTCCACACAATTGGCCCACGAATGACCTTTGTCTACCGAGGGGGGTGCCCAAATTGAACCGATGGATTTAAGGTCGATAATTCCTTTACCGGTATATTTCTCATGCACATACCTGGTTACCCATTGGATGGCACCGGGCCAGTCGGTGAATCTTGCACCTCCGCTGGCACCGGAATATACGGCGATTCCCCAGGCATTGAATGAATCCCGTGACGGAATCCTCCTGCCCAGGTTTGATTCACACATGGCGATTGCCGGAATGATACGGTAATCCATATCATATAAATCTGCCTCGGCGACTATAACGCCGGCATACGGAGCTAGCGGCGAATCCTTCAGAAATTCACTCAGTAACAATTCCCGGCCATCACCGGAAACCACGGCAGCTCCGAGAATTTTACCGGATCCTTTTAGCGGATTATTATTTTCGTTAACCAGGGGCGAGGCGTAGAAAACTGTAGGTCTGACCGAATGATCGTCGTGTCCTTCAGTCAGAAGGTTAATGTTAAATCCGATGGTAATGGCTGCTAACGGAAACCACGCAAACAAAATCAGCACTTTCCGTATCATGAAACCATGGTGACATACCTGTACAAACCATGTCAATACAATTGAAATGATTGTTTCTGATATAATTTACATAGATCCGGTACATCCGGCGGATTTGATCAGGCGAAAAAAATCAGCGTTGCCTCTGTAGCATAACGGATAAAGCGGCGGCCTCCTGCCAGCCGCGAAATAAGCGCCTATAGCTCAACGGAAAGAGCAGTAGTCTTCGGAACTACTGATGCAGGTTCGAATCCTGCTAGGCGCGCATTGGCGGATCGGAGCCGTTGATGGGGGTTAGATTCCCTCCGGAGACTCATTACGATATGTTACAATTCCGGCGCCGGTGACGTTTAATTTTAGGGCGCATAGCTCAACGGCAGAGCAACTGCCTCTTAAGCAGTCGGTTGGAGGTTCGAATCCTCCTGCGCTCACTCAAATGACACTGTTCAGAAATTTCTTCTGAAAATCATCACTTTCGGGTGGTCGAAAACTGCAAATGTTTCTTCGCTGGCATCGTCGTTAATGATGAGAGGTCCGAGCTTAGGGTAGGATTCAAATTCCGCAATCCTGACAAATCCGGCTGATCCGGAAAGAAGCGATCGGTAAAACTTCCCGGTTTCCGGAAACGTCTCCGGCAAATTAAGTACCGTACCGTATACCCTTCGGCTGGTAATTACGAAATAGTCGCAGGAACCGAGCCACCGGGTAAGGCCGGTTGACTTTGCCGGGGAATCCGGTGCATAAAAATCGAAACTAGGCTGTCGGTATACATCAGGTGTCGATCCGCCTTGCGGCAGCGGAATGGCAGTGTTGTTGCGTTCGGTGCAGACCGAACTGCCGGCTGGAATGTTTTTGTAAATATATCCGGAAGCGCTTACCAGCGGATTGGGTTTAAGGTATACTGCCGAAAAGGATAATCCCCAGGCTATTGTAGATATGATCGCCGCATAACCTGCATATCGGCCAGCACGATGCTTCGATAACTTCGAAATGACTATTGCCGCCCCCACAGAAAGCATCGGCATTACCGGCAGGACATACCGGATAAATTTAACGTATGCAAACGCCAGAAACAGGGTGAAAGCAACAGTCCAGGCAGAAGCTGCTTGTACGGGCTTCAGCCGGGTACGAAGCAGCGGCCACCCCAGTTTAACCAGGCCGGCCGTTCCGGCAATCATCATGACCGGACCATAGGCAAACAATAAATTGGATATGATCATTAAGGGACCGGAATTCTTAAACTGCAGAGTCCAGCCGTAAATTTCCCTGCCAATTGCCATCCGTGTCAGATACCTGTAAGTAGAAGCATATTCCCCGAAATTGAGAAAGGTATACGGGGATACGATGAAGAATACGGCTATTGCAACTAGTCCGAATACCGTTATCCGGACAATCCTTTGGGCGATTCTGCCTGAATAAAGCGTAAATGCAGCCGGAAGCGGCAGGAGCAGATATGCGGTATTCTTCACGCCTATTGCCAGTCCGGAAATCACTGCCGTAGTGACTGTTACCCCAAGTCCCGGCTTACCCGTACCGCGGATCAGAAACAGAAACAGCAGGGCCGCGAAAAAAGTCAGATATGTATCCGTCGTATGGAAATGGGCCAGCTGCAGGGCGATCGGGCTGAATGCCGCCAGTATTGCAGCAGTGATTCCGATATCAGGAGATATGCCTTTCCCGATAAGGTAAATAATCAGTACCGTAAAAGCGGACAGGATTGCCGAAACCAGCCTGCCGGTCAGGGTAATACCGGACACGGAATTTTTCAGACCGGGATTACCGGTCAGGGATGACGCAATTACGGACGCACCCTTCAGGGTATAAACGGGCAAACCGTTGTAATCCTGGAAACCGGGATTGAGATTATCGGAAAAACTAATCCTGAGGGTTGCGTCGGTGATCAGCCTTTCATCCGAATGAATCAGACCGGTTCCGCCATCCCAGTTCAGGTTGATAAAACGGAGTGCAATCCCGACGGTAAGAAGTGCTGCCGGACCGGTTACCCTGAGAATTCTGACCGCTCCATGTTTAATCATGTCCACAGTTTATCATGCAAGTTGCCGGGGGCCGAAAGTATTTGCCGGTGTCATTCAGCGGCCTGTTTTCCGGTATTTGCGGGTCGGATCACCAGAAACACCATAACCAAATTGATTAACATGATGTAGAGCGGATATGAAAATGCGGAAAAGGAAAAATCCGTCAGCGCCAGCATGTTGAAACCTGCAGCAAAAACATCCAGGAGATAAAACTGATATATCTCGGTATATGGAAACCGGTAAGTCTTAATGAGCGCCGGTATCATTCCGGTAAAATCAGCTGCAATGGCGAAATACAGTCCGTAAACCGGATTTCTGGTAGTCTGCCACATGATGATTCCGATCACTGCCGTTATCAGACAAACCAAGTCCGAACGGGCCCAGCCGCCCATTCCGTATTTCAGGCTGAGAGTGAATATGACAACCGACTGCAGCGTTGAAACGGCTGCCAGCCAGATAGCGACCCGGTCGCCGGCGGCAAAAAGTGACGCCGTCGTGAGGGTGGTTATCAGCAGAAGCACAAATCTGGTGGTCCGATGGGGTCTGGCTTGACCTTTCAGAATGGCTCCGGAGTATACCAGAGGCGAAATCAAAGCCAGCAGGCTGGAAACTATGATAAATAATTCCCGCATGTCAAAAAGCTGACGGAATAATCGTGATTTGGGTGACTGACGGGAATCGAACCCGCAACAACCAGCTCCACAGGCTGGCGCTCTGCCATTGAGCTACAGTCACCATCGACGGGTATAGTATAACGTATTTACCGGGACAGAAAAACTAACTGCCGGTAAATACCCGCACGGCATCCCTGGGCTGACGAATAGCCTCAAGAATATCGCCTGCTCCGAAACTGCCGTTCAAATCAAAATCAATAGGCAGCATCCGGGGCATCTCCACAAGAGTGTTGTCACGCGTCAGGATCTGCCGTTTTACGGAAAGTAGGTATCCGGGTATGCGGACTTCAATCCCGTATGTATTGCCGGGAATAATATCTGTCAACCGGTCAATCCGGATCTGACCGGCAGTCACGGGTATGGAATTGTAAGCACCGATCAGACGTTTATCGGTGTCATAAACATTTACATCTGCTGAAAAAGTCCTACTGGGTTCAGTCCACCCCAGCATGATCCGTAATGCAGCTGATGGCGGTGGTACCACGTTTACAATTTTTTCCTCCAGCGCAGTTAACCGGTTATCATGAACGATTCCGACCCGGACCATCCGGGCGCCGATGACTGCGCCGGTAAGGATCCGGCCCACAGCTATCCGTTGTTCACCCGGCTCGATCTGCGGCATCGAAACCGAAGCCAGGATTATGTCGTTATTCGGATCGGCGATTCCGATCGAGTATCCGTCTTCCATGTCGACGATAGCCTGACCATGATTGGTTATCTGCGATGACAGTACATACTTTGACCCTGCAACAAGAAGGTCAGGCAGGAAATCCTGTTCCAATTCATATGACTCCCGCTGCTGTGGTTTGCCGACGGATTTTTCCAGACTCTGATACGCATCAAAATGCTCGTAATATCCCGCAGCTCCCGGTTTCCGCCAAGAAAAATGATCAAAAGGGCTGTCCTGGTAATTCAGTAGAAACGGCGATAGCATGACTATCCGCGGATCCCGCCAGATACCCGTTGCTGCATTCCGGATATATTCTCCGATGCGTACCGGCGGAAGAAGCTTCGGATTTCTGACCAGGCCTTCACTGTGTTCCCAGCCTGTTTCCGTGATAAACACAGGCAAATCCCGGTCCAGTCCTAATTGTTCCAGATGTGAAAGTTCCCAGTCGAAACCGGCAATCGTTCCTCTGCCGCGGGCTCCGGGCGACCCGGAGAAGCCCGGGTTCGGATATGAATGGGAATTCCATCCGTCCAATAATGAAATAATCTGCGGCCGTTCAGAGAGTGCCCTTTCCAGAAACGAAACCGCATCCATGGAACTTGCATCAGATGCAGCTGACATATCAAGTGCTGCCGGAAGGATGAAAAAATCCTCGGATGACTTTTTAAGCGATTCGGCAATATCCGTGAATATCCTGGCGTATCCTTCCGGATCTACTTTGCCACCCCATTCTTTGGAGTGGTTCGGTTCGTTGAAAATCACGACATACCGGTTTTCCGTCGGCCAGTTCAGGGAGGACAGAAAATCCGTCCACTGGCCGGCCGCGCTTTCACCGGGAATTGTCCAGACGCTGTTTTCTACCCTAGTGGCCAGTCGGACTATAGGAATCAGGTGCTGCCGCCTGAGTTCGTTAAAAATCTGCTGCCATGAATCGCGTTTGCGGTCAGTTTCCGCAATTACGAAAGTTACATACCCCCAGTCTCCACCGGATGAATTAACCAGTTTTGCAGCTTCCCCAATGTCATTCATATCAGCCACATGTATCCCAAACCTGTTGTTCGGGACGCTCAGGGGATCGTATTTCGCATAAGTTAAACCGGCTGCGAACCGGCAGATGAATATGAATATCAGTATCAGAGAAGCTATGTTCAAGATGGATTTCATGATACAGCCGCATCTTTATATTAATTGTACCCCATTACCGTTGCGGGAGCGGGAATGGTCAAGTATAATTTAAATTCACGTACTGTTATCTAAGCGGGATTAGTTGAGCGGTTCAACACCTCCCTTCCAAGGAGGAAAGACGGGTTCGACTCCCGTATCCCGCTCAGAGTTTATCCGTATCCGAACGGTATATGCAGGCAGGACGCCCCATATTTCCGCAAATGCCTGAGTATATTATAATGTAGGCAATGAATGCCCCCGTAGCTCAACTGGATAGAGCAACTCCCTTCTAAGGAGTAGGTTGTGAGTTCAAGTCTCGCCGGGGGTGCAGAAAAATTACTGTTTGAATTCTACCCGATCGCCGATACGGATTCCGGTTCTCTGTACAGTACCTGCTGCAACTTCAAGTACCTTATCCGCAGCTTCATCAGGCTCAACGACAGCAGGAGGTGTATCTGTCTGTGCCAGGACATTTTCATGAATATCCGTTACGGTATTACCTTTTATCCAGATGAAATCCAACGGAATCAGCATACCCTGCATCCAGAATTCGTACTTTTCCGCATGATCGAACAGGAAAATCATTCCCCGGTCACCAGCCAGGCTTGTGCGGCCTGACAGTCCCTTCTGCTTTTCCTGTCCCGTTATTGCCGTTTCCACCCGGATCTCCTGTCCGTTAAGTATGACCTTAGCTCCGGGAGGATAAATATAATAATAAATTCCGTAAAATATTGCAGCTGCTGCGATGACAATCAGTACTATCTTCCGCAGTTTCATATTTGTCCGTACGGTATACTTATAAATTAATGCCTGTAAGATTCTGTACCGGTCATGTCGGGGATGGCAGACTCGAACTGCCGACCTCGCGCTCCCAAAGCGCGCACTCTACCAACTGAGCTAATCCCCGTATTTAAAAAGTATACTTTTTGTCCCGATAGGTGCCGAGGGCGGGGGTCGAACCCGCACGAAGTTTTACCTTCACGGGCTCTTAAGGCCCGCGTGTCTGCCAGTTTCACCACCTCGGCGATATTCTGGTGCGCAGC
>Ga0154812_109_pt18 | contig 9330 bp, 10 predicted proteins | sample Rifle2008BG16ft_FD_105820 | JGI IMG/M metagenome (GOLD analysis project Ga0154812, IMG submission 105820) | Candidatus Gottesmanbacteria bacterium RBG_16_52_11 | reverse complement strand
TGGTAGCCTCCCGGATAACTTATGTGCTCCTGAACTGGCCGGCTTTCAGTGATTCGCTGATCAAGGTTGCCGCTGTCTGGACCGAGCCGGGTTTTTCATATTACGGGGCGTTGCTCGGATTCCTGCTGGCCGTCACCCGGCTGTCCCGGAAAACGAAAATCAGGCTGGGGCTGATTCTGCTGGCGCTGACATATGCATTGCCGGTTTCGTTTCTGGTCGGTTCGGTCGGACTTCTTCTGGATGGGGCCGTCATGGGCAAACCTTTCACCGGTCTGACGGCAATTTACTATGCCGGCGATGCGCAGTCCCGGTATCCGGTCCAGTTGTACCAGATAGCCGCGATGATGCTGTTTCTTTTCCTGCTGCCCGTACTTAAACGGCTGGCAGAAAACCGGCGTTACATCACCGGAACGGTCGGAATCTGGTATTTTATGTATTTTTCGGTTGCAGAATTTTTCCTTGAATTTTTGAAAGATACTGATGTATACTGGGCAGGTCTTACCGTTAACCAATGGTTCCTCATTGCCATTTTCTGTGAATCAGTGGGTCTGCTTTTCGTTAAAAGCGGCGGAATGGCGGCGGCACGGGATGCTTCCCGGAGATCCCGGGGCCGTATAAATAGGATAATAATCAATACTTATGCATCATTTACCAGACGGTTTCGTCGCCGGCATCAGGACCCAGCTTGAAAGTGATAAAAGCCGTTTTACACTCCGGATCGGTGAACTTAAACTCCAGGACCCCTTCACCAATACCGACCGGGTTAATGACAACGCTGCTCTTGATTTGGAAGCCGACGAGGAATCCGCTCACGATAGGACGACTGCGCTGATCGGGGAACTTAAGTATAAAATAACCGAAATCGATACGGCGTTGTCACGCATAGCTCAGGGTATCTACGGCATCTGCGTCAGCTGCGGCAAGGCCATTGATACGGACAGGCTGCGGGCAATGCCCACAGCCGTGCTGTGCCGGCAATGCGCCGCCGGAAAAGAAAATAAGCCATAACCGCTGTCAGCGTGATACAATTCCCCGGATGAAAGCAGGACCTGACAGGGGATTCAGTCATATCCCGGTTGTCTTTGAGGACGAAGTAATCCTGGCTGTTGATAAACCTCCCGGAACGGTAGTTAACAAGGCTGTCAGCGTGAACGGTTATACGGTGCAGGATTTTATGCAGTCGAGGTTCCCCGATATTTTTCCGGAGCAGCCGGGCACCGGTGATGATTTTCTGATGCGCTCCGGCATTGTCCACCGGTTAGATAAGGAGACTTCCGGAATACTGATTTTGGCAAAGACCAGAGAGGCATATGCTAAACTGATTAATCAGTTTAAGCACCGGCTTGTGAAAAAATCATATCTGGCGCTGGTTCACGGTAAAGTGGTTCCGGCAGAAGGCGAAATCCGGGCACCGGTAGGCAGATTACCCTGGAATCCCGAGCGGTTCGGCATAGTCCCTGAGGGCAAGGAAGCTGTTACCGGATTCCGGACTCTTGAGTACCTGATTCTGGATTCTCCGACCGGTGACATGCCGGCAACCCGCCTGATTTTAAAGCCGCTGACGGGGAGGACTCATCAGATCCGGGTACACCTCAAATATATCAACCATCCCATACTCGGCGACTACCTGTATGCCGGTCGGAAAACTTCCCGGGATGACAGGATCTGGATTCCCCGGGTCATGCTGCACGCCTATGATATAACCATCAGGCATCCCGTCAGCGGACAGAATCAGACCCTGACGGCTCCGGAACCGCATGATATGATGGATGTACGGGCCCGGGTAACCGGACATCCGAACACTTGAGATGCCTGAGGCAATAATTACGGTTTCTACGCTGCTTTTAATTTTTTCGGCTGCCATATTAGGCGGTCTGACTGCGATGCGGCTTGGCCTGCCGCTGATGATCGGATATGTATTTGCCGGAATTGCAGTCGGGCACCTGTTTCCGGCTTTCATAGAACACGGTTTTCTGACGTCCGTCGCCGATACCGGTGTGACACTTCTTCTGTTTACGGTCGGTGTGGAGTTCCCGTTTCACAGACTTAAAAAAACTATCGGTATCGTCATGCCGGCCGCCTTGATTCAGATTCTGCTGGTGGCGGTGGCAGTTTCCCTGATCGGGTCGCTGGCCGGTTTCCGGCCGGCTTTCGCCGTTCTGACCGGTATTATCGTAGCACTTTCATCAACGGCAATAATCGTGAAATATCTCGGTGACCGGGGTGAGCTTGATTCATTAAGCGGCGAACTGGCAGCATCATGGATGGTCGTTCAGGACCTGAGTGTGATTCCGATAATGGTCTTTTTACCGGTTTTGACCGGGGCTTTCCTGCTGACCGATCCGGCAGCAACCTTCACAATAGCAACGCTGTCATTGGCAAAGACTGTTGCCGTTTTGGGATCGGTTTTTTTACTCGGCCGCTGGGGCGTACCCAAAGCGCTTAATCTGATAGCAGGTTTGAAAAACAGGGAAATTTTTGTCCTGTCAACCGTCGGCCTGATATTCCTATGCGCCTTGGCAACTTATGCCGCCGGGCTTTCAGCACCGCTCGGCGCGTTTCTTGCAGGACTGATTGTTTCCGAAACCAGCCAGAATCATGCTATCTTTTCCGAAATCAGGCCGCTCCGTGACCTTTTTGCAGTCGTGTTTTTTACATCCCTGGGAATGCTTTTACCCGGGACGTTTGTCCTGAGCTATCTGCCGGTGATTCTGATGCTGACCGTGCTTATCCTGTCGGTTAAATCGGGAGTCCAGTTCGTATCAGGACGGATAGCCGGACTGCACCGCCGGGTTGCATTTTTACTGGCGCTCCTGTTACTGCCGGTCAGCGAATTCGGATTTATCATAGCCCGGGAGGGAGCTCAGGCCGGGTCGGTCAGCGGTATGGAATATAACCTGCTGGTATCGGTGGTTCTGATGTCGGCGATTTTGTCAGCGCCTCTGCCGGCCTATTCCGGGTTGCTGTACCGTCGGTTTAACAGGCTGCTGTCATCTGTGCCGCAGTTGTTTAACGCCAGCGAACCGGATATTGGGGATGACGGTCTGCCCCTGAAAGATCACGTTGTTATCTGCGGGTACGGCAGGGTAGGCAGGTATATCGGCCGGGCCCTGGCTTTCTGCAGCATACCTTTTGCTGTAATCGATTTTAACCATGCTACGGTTAAAGCCGTCAGGCAGGCCGGTTTCACTGCAGTGTACGGAGATCCGTCAGACCCCCGGATTCTCGATTTTGCCCAGGTGGACCTGGCAAAAGTTCTGGTTGTAGCCATTCCGGATCTGCATACGCAGGAAATGGTCATTAAAAACGCGCTGCAATTAAATAAGCGGATAAGGATATACTGCAGAACGCATTTTGAAGAGGATCAGCAGCTACTCAAGGAACTCGGTGTCCATACCGTAATTCAGCCGGAATTCGAAGCCGCGCTGACGCTGACCGGAAAACTGCTTTCGGATTTCGGCGTTGGCCGGACCGAATCGGAAAAGAAAATGACCCGTCTGAAAATCGAACACGGTATGGGCTGAATAGTGCCCCCGCCGATTCCGGAACTACATTGAATGAAACCTGAGTGACGTTCAGTTCGTGATAAAATATTCCCCGTGCCCGATTTTTCGTTTAAGGTAACCGGTTACGATCCTTTTTCCCGTGCCCGGACGGGTATCATTTCGACGCCGCACGGGAAAATCGAGACCCCGGGATTCATACCCGTCGGGACTCAGGCGACGGTCAAGTCGTTAACGCCGAAGGAGCTTAAGGGATTGGGGATTCCGATGTTTTTCGTTAATACCTACCACATATATCTCCGGCCGGGTACCGATGTGATTGCCAGATTCGGAGGACTCCATAAGTTTATGGGCTGGGATGCCCCGGTGATTACGGACAGCGGCGGATTTCAGGTGTTTTCGCTGAACCGGAAAAAGTACGTCAATACCGCCATTTCCGAATTCGCAGTCCTCGACCGCGAAAAATTCACCCGCAACGGCACCCTGAAAGGCCGCAGTGACGGTGTATTTCCTGACGATTACCGTCCGGTGGGCGAATTAGTCCGGATAGACCGGGACGGCGTATCTTTTACGTCACACTGGGACGGTACCGAGCACCGGTTCACCCCGGAAATATCCATGTCGGTTCAGAATATACTGGGCAGCGACATCATGATTGCCTTCGATGAGTGTGCTCCGTATCCGACTACGCGGGAATATTCCGCCGCCGCAGTCGGGCGGACCCATTCCTGGCTGACCCGGAGCATAGCAGCCTGGGAGAAAAATAATGTGCGACGTAAAAACAAACCGTACCAGGCGCTTTACGGCGTCGTCCAGGGAAGTACGTTTAAGGACCAGCGGATCGAATCGGCGAAATTCGTATCCGCTGCCCATACGGACGGAATTGCCATCGGCGGCGTATCCGTGGGAGAGTCGAAAAAGGAAATGGAAAACGTTTTATCATGGTGTATGCCGAACCTGCCGGAAGATAAACCGCGGCACCTTTTAGGAGTCGGTGAAATTGACGATATATTTACTTTAGTCCGGCACGGGATTGACACGTTCGACTGTGTCCAGCCGACCCGACTGGCCAGGATGGGGCATCTATTCGTTAATAATCAGATAATAAAAAGTAATAATCAAAAGCAGAAATGGACGATTGATATAAATAAAACCGAATATAAGTATGATACGAAGCCCTTGGATCGGAGGTGTAGCTGCTATACCTGCCGGAATTTTTCCCGTTCTTATTTACATCACCTGTTCCGGGTCAGGGAGCTTCTGGCGTACCGTCTGGCAACCATCCATAACCTATGTTTCGTGACCAGGCTTCTGGCGGAAATCAGAAAGGCCATCAGCCGGGGGAGTCTGGGGCAACTCGAACGTGCCTGGCTGAAATCGCAGTAATGCGGTTGAACATAATGCAGAGTGTCATGTAAACTAAAACTACGGAGGTTAAAATGGGATCATACGGCGGATATTACAAGGGTGATGCCAAAAAGAAAAAGAAATCGGTACTGGAGAAGAAAGCAAGGAAGGATCTCGGTACCGGGAGCTGGCAGCTGCCCAAGGTGGAGATAATCAGAAAAGGGAAGAAAGAGTGGTAAACCGACGGAGAATTAAGGGTGACCCGAAGCCACGTCTGACCCTGCCGATTCTGGCAGTCGTGATTCTCATAATCGGCGGACTTCTTTGGCGCGTTATCGCTTCTGCCGGAAAACCCTTTCTGGTAGTTGCCGTGGCATCTGACCCGGTGCAGATTTTTTTTTATGACCGTAGTTCCGGCCGCAGCAGCTTGCTGTCAATCCCCGCCGCCGCCATTACCGGCGTTTCGCGCGGATACGGAAATTATTCACTTGAATCCGTCTGGCGGCTGAGTCCCCTGGAAAAAAGTCCCGCCATTTTTTCCGAAACACTGGAATATGCCACCGGGCTGCCGGTAACTGCGTATATTGGGGCAACCGACGGGCGCCTGCTGCCGGAAATGCCGTTGGACCGTCTGTTCAGCCTGAATCTGGTGCCGGCATTTTTAGGCGGGACTTTCCGGTCAAACCTCGGATTGGCTGATTATATTTCCCTGGTAAGGGTTCTTAGTACCGAGACTTTAGCCAGGACTAAGACCATCACCGTAACGGACCAGCAGCTCCGGGAAATAACGCTGCCGGACGGATCGAAGGTGCAGGAAATCGACGGTGGCGGACTGGACAGGTTGTATTCGCATGCCTTTGAAATTGAGAGCCTGCGCGGGGAAAACCTGCGCATTTCAGTCACTAATATGACCGGCCGGGCGGGACTTGGACAAGCTGCGTCGAGAATACTGACTAATTTCGGAGCCCTCGTGGTACGGGTTGACAGCATGGAATCAGACCTTGCCAAATGTCAGATCAGAATCCCTGACCGTCTGGCCCGTACGGTTACGGTAGCAGTCGTCAGGTCAATATTCAATTGCCGGCTGGAGAAGATCGGACCGGACGACGCAGCTGAAATCAGTATCAGGCTGGGGAGTGATTACAAAGCCAGGATACCCGAGTAGTGTTATTCGTTATCGCTGCGGCCTTCGGTGTCACTTTCACCGGTCGGTGTAACGTCAGGTTTGTCGGATTCAGGCTGACGTTCCCGGTAGTATGGTTGGTAACTGGTAGTCGAGATAAATGACGGCTGATTGGCAAATTTCTTTCCCCGGGTCATCTCCCGGACCAGCACCGTCAGCGCGTTTTTTTCAGCGCTTTTGATAAACACCATGTAAGTATTCTTACCTTCCAGTAATTTCATCAGTTTGAAAGAAAGGTCGTCCGGAAGGGCACCGAGGTAGCGCTGATGAGCGTCCCTTATTTCAATGCTGTGATTGCGGACTTTGAGATAAACTTCCTGTCCGCAGTGGACTGAAGAAATTATACTGGCCGGCGCAGTATTTACGCACTGGGCAACTTTGGTCCGGCCGGGATCTTCAATAAACAAAAGCGGTGAAACATGGGCAGCCTGTAAACTGTCGGGATTGGGAGCTTCTCCCTCGCCGATACTTTCCAGTTTGGCCAGGTTTTTTGTGGCAATAAGGTTGTACGGATCGATCAGACGTACTTTATTGAGATACTTCTTTGCATCCTTGAGATTTCCGGTTTTGAGGTAGGCAAAACCCAGCCGGTTCAGTACGTCGGCACTGTCCTTATAATGGGACAGAAGTTTGAGGTTGAGACTGATGGCCAGGTCCCAGTTATGTTCCAATGCTGCCCGGATAGCCTGTTCATCCGTCACCGGATCACCATCCGAGGCTGAATCAGTCATGGGTGTGAGAGTACCATTTTCTTGAGAAATGTCAAGTAAGGAAGTACAATGTAATATTGCGATTTTCCGATAATTCAGTTTCGTTTTGGAATTCTGTCTTTTGTCAAACCGATAATGTCCGGTCATTCCAAATGGTCCAAGGTTAAACATCAGAAAGCCGTTACTGATGTCGCCCGTGCGGGTGCATTCACCAAAGCCAGCCGTGCGATTACCGTAGCGGTCAGAAACGGCGGCGGACAGACCGACCCCCAGTTCAATTTCCGGTTACGTTTGGCGATTGAGAAAGCCAGGGAAGTCAACATGCCCAAGGCGAATATCGAGCGGGCCATCGACCGCGGCGGTGTCAGCGGTGATTCAATTGAGGAAGTGGTATATGAAGCATACGGGCCGGGTGCTTCGGCACTTCTGATTGCAACTCTCTCGGACAACCAAAAACGCACGGTAGCGGCGGTAAAAAATACCCTGGAACATCACAGGGGAAAGCTGGCAACGCCGGGATCGGTTCAGTTTCAGTTTGTTTTGTCAGGACTGGTTGTGTTAGATTCAGGACCGGTTCCGTTTGACCGGCTATTCAGCCTGGCTGTCGATGGTGGTGCCGATGATGTGACCCAATCGGGTGATGCGGTTGAAATTTATACATCTCCGGACCGTCTGTCAGCCCTTAAGGATTCCCTGGAAAAGCAGGGGATAACGGTTGACAGCACCCGCCTGGTCATGAAGCCGCGGGTTATGATCAATTTAAATGATGAAGACCGCCGGAACCTGGAAGTCCTGATTGATGAACTGGAAAAACATGAAGACGTGGATACGGTATACACGAATGTTCCGGGAATGTGATGACTATGGAATTTATACCCCGTCTGACCGGCCGGGTCCGCCGGTTTTATAGAAGAAAAACCAGGAAGATCGAACTATCGAAACGCCAGGTTTTTGTACTGACGACCGGAATATTGACTTGCCTTCTGGTTTTGACCCAGCTGGTTCCGGCTGAACTGCGACTGCAGATGGTCGGGCTTTTGGCGCTGCTTTGTTATGCTCTCGCTGCGTTATCCTTAAGAGAGGATCTGAACGGGATCGAATGGCTGACACTTCTGACACTTCCGACAATGTTTACCGCGGGTGTTTCACTTTTTTATTTTCTGCTGCCGGAGCGGTGGCTGACCCGGATACCGGTCGCGGCTTTATATGCATTAGGAATTTACGCGCTGCTTTTGACCGAAAATATTTATAATGTGGCTGTTAACCGGACGATCGCACTGCTTCGCGCCGCACATACCATCGGATTTCTGTTAACCCTGGTTACGTTTTTCCTTCTGACCCAGACTTTGTTTGCCCTACGATTGAATCCGTTTCTTAACGCCGCCGTAATCATGGTCCTGGCCTGGCTTCTATATTCTCAGGCCCTTTGGTCAATACTATTGACTGCGCAATTGGGATCCATTGTCCGCCGTGTCAGTATCATCCTTTCTATCGGAATAGGGGAGCTGGCCATGTTAATATCATTCATTCCCGCAACCAGCACAGCCGCATCCCTGTTTCTGACTACCTGGTTTTACATCACTGCGGGCATATCGCAGCAGTACCTCTTGGAAAGGATGTATAAAAAGACGATTGCGGAATTCGCAGTGGTTTTTGCCATCGTATTTATTTTCTTTCTGATCATTACGGACTGGCGCGGTATGTAACCGGGAGCGGGGAAGTAGGGAAGTGGGAGGGGTAAGTGCCTGATACAGTTTGATATATATAAGTTGTCAGTAAATTAGTAACCTATAGTATTGTGGATAATTATTTCACGCTATTCTGCGCACACATTTCACATATTCGATCCAGGCACGATCCGCAGCCCGGCCGGAGAAGTGCTAAGTTCCCTTGCCTTTATATTTGAGGCTGTAAATTAATTTTCTGCCCGTATTTACGCACTAAACTCTATTCAATCGGGTATCAGTCTTTGTTATAAATCAGTCTCAGAATTAAACATTTGGAGCGTATCAAAGCTCCAAATTTAACCTGTTTCCGAATCCGTACGATAGTGATTAAAGAGCTGATGTCGGTTTTCCAGCCTCATAATAGTCAAATTGGGTTATTCTGATGCGCTAATCTCCCTTACACCGGATTCACGGGATCGCAAAAAAACCAGCCAGGAAAATTAATGTTTAGATCATTGTTACGCTCTAAATTACAGCCGTTCCCTGATCCTGATTCTGATATGGATACGATCCGAAAGAAAAGGTTACCTGGCTGCTGTTCTCAGCCTCAGAAATGTCATTACGTAGCGTCAGTACGCTCTTTTTTGAGTATTAATATACTCATCCGAAATTATTGAAAGCAGCCTCAGAAATGATATTTTAGCTCATCACAATAGGCTAAAATACGCAACTATATAAAACCCGAACAGCCGATACACTGGAACCTCACTGAGCATTGGTTAGTCCTTTATTTGCCGCTGCCGGTTCCGGCAGGCAGTGATACTGACATTGCGGCTAAGTGTCCGGATGGAAGGGACCCCCCTGTCTGCAGTCAGTAAACAAGGTGCGTGTTCGGGCAGAAACTGCAGCAAGTCAATGTC
>Ga0154812_116_pt14 | contig 9437 bp, 7 predicted proteins | sample Rifle2008BG16ft_FD_105820 | JGI IMG/M metagenome (GOLD analysis project Ga0154812, IMG submission 105820) | Candidatus Gottesmanbacteria bacterium RBG_16_52_11 | reverse complement strand
GCCAGCTTGACGGCACCGACCAGAATAAAATTCCCGCCTGAAGCGAAATAGGAAAACGGATTTGCTACGGAAACGGTGTCAAAGGCCACAAAACGGCGTTCACGGAGTGCGGGAAACCAGAAAAAGGCAGACATTACAACGCCGGTCAGAACATACGGGATTGCCCGGTACCGCCCTGTGACAAGGGTGTAGATGCCGGCTGCTCCCAGAAAGAGAAGTGCCAGGGAGTTATGGCTGGTAATTACCAGCGCGCTGACGAAAGGCAGGAAAAGATACCGGCGGCGGTCAATCAGTGCAAACATCACCGTCCCGCTGAAAACGGCCAGAAGTTCCCCCACGGATCCGCGTTTATATATATCAAATATGAGGTAAGGCGAACTCAGGACGCTGACCGCGCCGACCAGAGACGGAAGCAGCAGGTATTGTGTCCTGAACCACAGGTATGAAGCCGTAGCCGTACCGATGATGCTTAACGAAATGATCACTTTTACGGTAGTTATAAACGGAATGCCGGCGGCATGGACCAGCGATCCGATATACATGAAACCGGGATACAGGAAATTGGCAACCGGGTACCCGTAACTGTGATTGAGCCTGCCCAGAAACCTGACCGGAAACTGGCCTTCCCTCAGGCTCTGGAAAAAAGCTGACAATCTGATGATCATCCAATCACCATCGTCGGTGACAATGAATCCCGGCCTCAGAAGCGGCCAAAGAACGACGGCAGCGGACAGAATGATCAATGCAATTGCCGCAATATCGCTCCGTTTCATAATTACCGCGGATCATTTTCATCCGCCGGTCCCGGCCGGGCTTCAACTTCATACACCCTGAGCGTACGGTCGACCCGGTTGCCTTTCTGATACTGCGCAATGAGTTTCATCGGCCAGCTTGGAGCTACCTGCCGCTGATTTAGTATGACCAGTGTCGGCTTGATCCGTACCAAATTGATAATGTCTGCCGGTATGGTTTCCGGAACCGGCCAGATTCCCCTGATTTCCACGTTGGGATTGTCCACCAGGTATATTTCAAACGCATACGGCAGCAGGCCGAAGGTGCCGTCGGTAATAACGGCAACCGGGCCGTTTTGAGCCCGGTCACGTATCAGATCTGTTGTCTCCCGGACGCCGCCGCCGGCAGGCCAGTCGTCTATCAGCTGTCCCCGGTCGGATTCGGGAATCAGGGCATATCTCGGATTGGTCAGAATAAAGTAGGAAACCGTAATGCCCGGCAGCAGCAGAAGGATTAATGCGGTTGCTGCAGCCGTTCTGTTTCTGACCAGCCGGAATATCCCGGCGAAAGTCACACCCGCCAGGACATAAAGCGGCATGGACATAAACAGGATGAACCGGGGATAAAGTACCTTACCCATCAGTGCCAGACCGGTGAACGGAAGGAAAAAATAGAGAAACAGAACGGTCTTTTCCCGCCACCTGTGCCAGATCACGGCCAGGGGCAAAAGCGATGCGGCAAGTACCGGCTTGGTCATATAATGTATCAGCCAGTCAGTCAAACCGTTCAGGTTTCCCCTGAAGAATCTGAACGGCTGCGATAACCAATCAGACAGGGTGTAAACGAATACCGTATTTTTAAGTCCGATCATATGGAAATGGGGTGACAGCCTCAGAACCGAGTAATAAACCAGAGCCAGTACCGCAGCCAGAGCTGCCAGCAGAGCATAAATAAACAGCCGCCGGGTGGGACGGATTCCCTGAAATAATAGATAAGGCACGGGCAGCAGGTAGATGCTGATGAAACCTGAAGATTTGTTCAGGACTCCGGCACCCAGTGCCATGCCCAGAATCAGTGCGTTATCCAGCCTGAGCGTACGGACAAGCCGTACGGTAATATATAAGCTGCCGACGTACAGTGCCGATACCAGCGAATCATAGAGCGCCAGGCGGTCATACATCAGCGTATAAGGACTGACTGCATATATCAGGCCGGTGAAAAGTGCCGCAGCCCGGCTTTTAAACAGTTCATAAGACAGGAGCGTCAGCCCGGCCAGCGTGACAAATCCGGCAAAAACGGATACCAGTCTGCCGACAACAAGCGGATCACCCGGAATCAGTCTTAAAAACACCATCATGATCCAGGTAAACAGCGGTTGTTTGCCGTCAGTCAGTGATATGAATCTCCAGGCAGCATCACGGCTGCCGATCTGTGACCAGCGGATGTAAATAGCTTCATCGGTGAAAATCGGCAGCAAACCCAGATTGAATAACCTGGTGAATGCATATATGAGAAACGGAATAATAAACACCAGAAACGCCATCCGCTGCAGCCTAGGGGAGGATGCCATACTGAATGATTATACGGTAATGCCGTCATAAACGGCAAATTAAAGGGCTGGTTTTCCGGTCCTGCCGGGTCCGCCTTTAGGAAGCGGTATCAATGCCAAAACTCCGGCTGTCACACCCGCCAAGACTATCAGAGTTTTGGCAGTAAGCTCCTCCGGACGGTAATCCCCGAAGTACATATGCGGTGCATACGAAAAGGCAAATCCGATGCTGACTAACGCAAAAAACAGGGTCAGCCTGGTAAACCGGACATTTAAGGCGGCAAACGGCAGCACCCATAAGAGATACCACGGCAGCAGTTCCTTGACCGCAAATCCCGCTAAAGTTGCCAGAGTCATGGCAATCAGGGCTCTCATTGGATTCCACCCTGTCAACGCCACCGGATAAAGGAATACGGTCATGGTCTTGGCAGCAGCAGAGACAGCCAGTGCTAAAAAAGACAGCAGCCGGCGGCGCTTGAGGTAAATCAGATATGACCCAACCGCCAGAAGGGCCATGACAATATCGTTATGAGGGCTGATCACCGATTCCATCAGTACCAGCGGATTCAGGCCGAAAAATATCATAGCTCTCAGACGCCGGTCCGGATCAATATTCTTCATGATTTCCCCGATGACGACCACGGTGGCTACGAAACAGGCTGCCAGGAATGCCTTGAAGGTAAAAAGTACCGTCACGAAACGTCCCAGACCGATCAGATACAGCGGCACGGTGAAGGCAATCCAAAGCGGTGTATAGGCACTCGGCAGGTGAGTCCAGCGCATGAATGAAAGCCATGGGTCAAATGATGCAAAAGCCAGCGGAACCGTAGTAAATGGATTCTTTCCGTATACAACTAGGATTCTGGCACTGAACAGGTAGTTAAATATATCGTGGGAATAGGCCGGATATCCTAAAACCAGGATACCGGTCACAGATGCCAGAATCAGGTAAAAACCTGATTTTGTGATTGATTTATAAGCCCTCAAGGTAAGGAAATACAGTACCGTGAATCCGGAAACGATGCCGGTAAACAAAGTCAGAGACAGCGGCCGCCGGAATCCCAGTTCCTGGAATCCCCGGATGATCCTGGCCGGCAGCTGGAAACGGGTAATCGACAGTCCGGGATCCACCTGGGTATAGGAGTAAAACAGAAATGCGGCTGAAAAAATTATATAACCGATGAGGATAATTCTGAAATTCCGTGCGGAACGTTTCATGGATTAGGCGTATTTTCCTTTCCAGGTATTAATTCTGATCCTGATGATATCAGACAGTGCCTGGACTGAATCCTTCAGCGGATTCACCCTCCGGGTTTCCACGTAGTGCCAATCGACCGGTACTTCCTTGATTTTCAGACGCAGCTGCTTGGCCAGATACAGGACTTCAATATCGAATCCGGCCGTCACCATTGATCCGGACACGGTGTGCTTGGAGCCATACAGCTGTAACCTGCCGAAAAGGTCATTGACTCTGCTTCTTCGGAAAGCCTTGAATCCGCACTGGGTGTCGGAAATGCCGCTCATGCCCAGCATCACCGACCGGATCAGCATAAAGCCCCTGGCCATGATGATCCGCAGTGTCGGCGCACCTCTCCGTTGGCTATTCCGGGATCCGATAACGACATCGAATCCGCTTTCAAACCAGGGCAGTAGCTTCTCTACTTCGGAAAGCGGAGTTGCCTGGTCCAGATCCGTAAAAAGTACAACCGTCCCCCTGGCCGCCAGTATTCCGGTTATAACGGTAGCCGCCTTACCCTGGTGCGGATTTTTCACAACCCTAAATCCCTTGTTCTGCCGGGTAAAATCTTCTAAAAGAGACAGCGTTTCATCCTCTGATCCGTCGTCCACCAGAATGACTTCAAAACGGTAGTCCTGCCGGGACAGGTAATGCTCGACCTTATCGAGAGCTCCGAGACGGATATTGGTCTCCTCATTGTAGGCGGGAATAACGACAGTCAGAAACGGTACACCTGTGTCATTTTTCTGCATAATGAACCAGCCGGTATATTGTAACAAACGGAACTCTGCGCTGATCGGTAATCTCCGCCTGCCCGAAACCGGCGATCTCCCACTGGGAGTGGCCCATGAGATTGCACTCCGCATATTCACAGATTACGACCAGCTGGTCAGTTACGGTTCTGCGGTCCGGATCAGCCGTCAACGGCTCGATGGTGACCGGAGTATTCCCCCAGATTTCGAAAAAATACCGGTATGCATGATCAGAATTGTGGGTAGCAACCAGAGCGAAATTGAAAGACTGACCTCCGGTCAGCTCCAATGCCGTCCGGGCAATCCGTTTCGTCTGTTCAAGCTGGTTATTCGGCTGGTGCCGGAACGGATTTCCCCAGACATTCAGGATAACGAGTATTGTCAGTGCAATTACCGCAAGAATTTTCGTCCGGATGTATATCCGTGAAAGCAGGTAACCGGTGGTGAGAAACGGCAGTGTAAACATGATACCAAGGTAATAATCATATATTTCCCTCCGGTAGAATCCGAACATCACGACAACGGTTAGAAACCAGACAAAAAGCATGGCCGCCGGCATCTGGGCTTGTCCGCCGGCGCCCCTGCCTTCTGTACCGGATCTCAGGTACCGGTTAGCGGCAATTCCCAAGACTCCGATGCCGATAACCGCCAGCACCCAGGTTCCGCCTGTCCACGCCAGACTCTGATAGGCAGCCAGTGATTCCAGCCTGTATCTGTCGGGCAGCCACAATACCAGGCGGCCGAATAACCGGTACGATACATCCGCGAGGTTGCCGGCAAATGTTAGGGCTGTGAAACCCGTTTCATTTCCGGTAAGCAGGAACCGGATTATGGAACGGGTGTTGGGAAAACTGTGTCTGAGTTCAAACGCCAGAAACAGCGATATTCCTATGACCCAGCCACCGGCCAGAGCCGAAAGATGCCTGATCCCGAAAGGCTGACGCCTGCGGATCACCCATAACCAGACAGCGGTGGTAAGGTAAAGAAATCCGAAGAGATAATGGAGCTGCACCCCGATACCGAGGATTATCCCGAGCAGGAAAAAATATCCGGTCCGGGCAGCCCCGGTTATCCGGTATAGCAGATATGCCAGGGATGTTGCAAAAAAGGGTACAATGTTCGGATTCCATGATGAGCGCGAGTACGATATCACCAACGGGGATAACGCATAAAGACAGGCCCCTGCAAAACCCGCAAAGTCACTGAACATTTCCCTACCCAACCGGTAAACGAGGTAAACTGTAGCAATCCCGAACAGCGCAACCATGACAGCCGGTCCGGCCGGATCCAGCCGCCAAAGCCAAAGGAAAGGCATCATAAAATAATAGTAAACCGGGCCAAGAAAGAAACCGCCGACTGATGCGGTCGGACCCAGCAGAGTAAATTTGTGGTCCACTATCATCCGCTTGACCACCAGAACGTCACGTCCTTCATCTCCCAGGAATGTCATGTACTCGCTGATCCGGAAGAGCCTTAAATACGCTGCCGTCAGCAGAACGGCGGCCAAAGCCGCCCCCTGAATGATTTTCCCTCTCCGTAAATTAATCGGTTTACGGTTACTCATGATGGGATTTTTTCCAGATAAACCGGGAGTAGACCGTGTAATTCCAGATTAAAAGAAGTGACGTCCCGATCAGAAAAAACAGAAAATAGTAACGGTCGCCGAAAAGACGGACACCGGCACCGATCGTGCCGGTCTGAATCGCCAGCACCCCGAATGCGCTGGTAACATAGAACTGGACCAGCTTGGCCCCGTACTGAGCAATACCCGAAATCCGGTTTTCCCGGAAAGTCCACCGGTTATTGAGATTGAAATTGGAAAAAACCGCTCCTGCAGCACCGGTGATGTTGGACAAGGTTGCATCCCAATGCGCCAGATCATGTAAGAGTACGAGGACGACAGCATTGATGACAAATCCGATGGCGCCGACTACCAGGAATTTGCCGAACGGACTGGTCCAGATACTCCGCAGGCGTTCGCTGAGGACATACTCGATGACGTTCCGGATATATTCAGACGGTGCGATTTTTGACCTGCCGTATCTGCGGTCGGTGAAATTTATCGGTACTTCGCGGACTTTAGCTCCGGACATGACCGCTTTATGAAGGAAAGCGATCTGGAATACATAACCGCGGTATTTCGCCATCCCCGGGCTTTGGCTGTCCACGAATTTACGTTTGTATGCCCGGAATCCGCCGGTCCAGTCATGGACATGCGGATAACCCAGTCCGAAACGGACGAGGGCGTTACCGACGATGCTGAAAATTTTCCGGTGGATACCCCAGTTACTCGGGATGGATCCTCCCGGTATGTATCTGCTGCCGACCACGAAGTCGGCGCCCTTCTCAATCTCGCGGATCATGGCAGGTAAGACAGAGGGATCATGTGAGGAATCGGCGTCGAGCTGCAGCACGATTTCGGCCCCGTGATCCCTGACGGCGGTGAGCATGCCCCGCAATAGCGCTTTCCCCAGACCTTCCTTCCTGCCTTCGATAACGGAAATATCCCGGTGTTTTCTGGCGTAAGACCTGACGGCAGCGGCTGTGCCGTCGGGTGACATATCGTCGACGATCAGATATTCAAAACCGTGCCGGACTTTTGCCTGGGACCTGCGTAAACCTTCGAGTACCGTGATGATATTTTCCCGCTCATTATACGTGGGCAGAATAACGACTATTTTCATACACGTGCTCAGACTCTTGTACGCCAGTAGTTCAGAAGGTCCTCCATGGTTTTTTCAAAAGGTATCTCGGCTTTCCAGCCTGTCTTTTTCGTGAATTTGGTATTATCGCCGATAAGGACCGGCACATCGCTGGGACGCATGCGGGATGGATCCGGTTTGATTTCCACTTTTATTTTTGACTTCGACAACAAAAGCTTCAGCATATCGCCGATCTGGATTGCGTGACCGGAACAGATGTTATAGACGTCTCCGGGATCGCATTTTTCAACAGCCAGGAGATATCCCCGTACCATATCCCGCACATCAGTGTAATCCCGCTGGGCTTCGAGGTTTCCGACATGGATCACCGGAGGCTGTTTGCCTTTTTCTATAACGGCAATCTGTTTGGCGAAATTCGATTCTGCGAATGTATCCCCGCGCCGTGGTCCCGTATGGTTGAATCCCCGGGTTCTGACTACCCGGACCTTGTATGACTGGTGGTACTGGTATCCCAGGTAATCCATGGCGAGTTTTGAAACTGCGTAAGGCGATAACGGCCGCAGCGGGTTGGTCTCCCTGATAGGCAGCTCATTCTCGTATACCAGTCCGTATTCCTCGCTGGAACAGGCAATTTGAACTACCGGATCGATACTTGCCTGACGTACCGCTTCGAACAGGTTAGCCGTTCCGACAATATTTACCTCCAGGGTGACTGAAGGGGATACCCACGAAGTGGGAACGAAGGATTGGGCTGCCAGGTGAAAAATATAGTCCGGCATGATCCTGGAAACCGTTGTGTACAGACTGTGGGAGTCTAACAGATCGGCATCCTCCAGGTGAAGTTTGCCGATAATCAAGTCGATGTGGTCCATTTTGCTGCGGGGCCTGGTAAGACCGTAGACTTCGTAACCTTCAGCCAGCAGAAGTTCTGCCAAGTGACTCCCGACGAAACCCGCGATACCGGTGATGAGTGCTTTCTTTTTTGCCATACTCCTCCTTTTAAAGTTAAACGTCACATCCGGCCGACGCCGTAATACGAAAATCCGAGATTCTTTACCTGAACCGGATCATAAATATTTCTTCCGTCGAACATGACCAGCTGTTTCATACTGCGGGCCAGTTTAACCAGGTCCAGCTGGCGGAATTCGTTCCATTCAGTCAGTATCAGTACCGCGTCCGCGCCGCCGGCTGCTGCATATGCATTGGCTGCATACGTGACTGACTTAGGCAGGACCTCCCTGGCGTTGGTCATGGCTATCGGATCATAAGCCGAAACTTGCGCGCCCGCGGCTACCAGGTCACTGATGATCCGAATGGACGGTGCCTGCCGCATGTCATCAGTATCAGGTTTGAAAGAAAGACCCAGAACTGCCAGTTTCACCGAACCGACAGCGCCATTGAAGTGTTTTTTGACCTTTTCCACGAATTTGGCACCGGCTTCACGGTTTATCTCCTCCACCGCTTTCAGCAGTTTGAAATCATAACCGGCTTTTCTGGCAAGTGCAATCAGGGCTTTCACGTCTTTGGGGAAACAGGAACCGCCGTAACCGACCCCCGGGTAAAGGAAGCTCCTGCCGATCCGCCGGTCCAGTCCGACACCGGTCAGAACCGATTCGACATCAGCGCCCACGTTTTCGGATAAAAAGGCGATGGCATTGGCAAAGGAAATTTTTGTGGAAAGTAAGGCATTTGAGGCGTATTTAATCAGTTCGGCGGTTTCAACATTGGTAAATACGGTTTCCGCCTGAATCCCTTTATGAAGCTCCGTTAAGAGCCGGAAAGCCCGGTCTGAAGTCGTACCGATGACCAGCCTGTCCGGATGCAGGGTGTCGGAAATTGCCGTTCCTTCACGCAGAAATTCCGGGACGGATGCGATGGCGAAGGTAGATCCGTCCGGCTTCACCTTCTGGATAGTTTCGGCGACCTTCCGGTTAGTGCCCGGCGGAACAGTACTTTTAGTGACAATAACCTTGTACCCGGTAATCGCCTTCCCGATATTATCGGCGGCACTGAAAATGTCACTCAGGTCCGCCTCACCGTTATCTCCGGACGGCGTACCCACGCAGATAAATATTATCTGGCTGGGTTTTACCGCTTGTTCATATGACAGGGTAAATATCAGCCTGCCGGCGGTGGTGTTTCTTCTGACCAGTTCTTCCAGACCGGGCTCGAAAAACGGCATGACGCCTTTTTTCAGGTTTTCGACTTTTTTCCGGTTTCTTCCGACTACCCAGACGGTATTTCCGAGATCGGCAAAGACCGCAGCGGTAACCAACCCGACGTACCCGTGTCCGATAAATGCAATCGTCATTTACGTGCCATCCTTTCCTGCTTCCGGATTTCGCTAAGACCGGCACTGAATGGCTTCGTCATAATGCCGGATCTGGCTATTTTATCATTATTGAGATTTGCCCGTAAGGGTCTCGGTGCCCTGCCCCGGAAATATTCCGCAAATGAGGTGCCTGTTATGGCATCCACATTCAGACCGTACTGACGGGCTATTT
>Ga0154812_111_pt4 | contig 9652 bp, 12 predicted proteins | sample Rifle2008BG16ft_FD_105820 | JGI IMG/M metagenome (GOLD analysis project Ga0154812, IMG submission 105820) | Candidatus Gottesmanbacteria bacterium RBG_16_52_11 | reverse complement strand
CCCCCTGCCGGTGCCCGGTTGACAGGTTATCAAAAATGACGGTATCATAACCCCGGTCACGCAGCGCCCGGTTGGTGACAGACCCGATGTATCCGGCTCCACCGGTAATCAGTACTTTCATTAATGCCCCCGTCCCCGACCGGTTCTCAGCATTACGGCTGCGGCGGACACGAAAAACGCTGCCGCGTACCACGTCAGCCTTTCCGCGGTAAAAAATATCCGGAAAGAAAAAAGCGGTATGGCCAGAATCAGGCAGACCAAACCGGCCGCCGCCAGATAGCGTTTCCGGAATATCCAGACTGCTCCGAAAACCAGCAAAAACAGAAAGTCCTGCACTTTCATGGTTTCATCAGGCTCCGGTAATACGCAATCGTTTTCCTGAGCCCTTCCTCGAGGGTAACTTCTGGTTTCCACGACAATAGTTGTCCGGCTTTGGATATGTCCGGGCACCTTATTTCCGGATCATCCTCCGGCAGCTTTTTAACGGCTGTCCCTGCCCCGGATCCGGTCAGCGAAAGAACTTTTTCCGCCAGCGATAGGACCGACAACTCCTGGGGATTACCTAGATTAATAACCTCTCCTGTAGTCTGATCGGTAAACATGGCCGCTTCAATTCCGCGTACCATATCGTCTACGTAGCAAAACGACCTGGTCTGGCTGCCGTTGCCGTATACGGTGAGGGGCAAGCCTGCCAATGACTGATTAATGAAATTTGATACGACCCGGCCGTCGTCCGGACGCATCCGGGGCCCGTAGGTATTGAATATCCTGACAACCCTGCCGTCGGCGTGTTTGCTCCTGACATACTCAAGCGTCAGCATCTCGCCGAACCGCTTGGATTCATCATAACAGGACCTGATCCCTACCGGATTGACGTTACCCCAGTAGGATTCCTTTTGGGGGTGTTCTTTCGGATTTCCGTAAACTTCGCTGGTTGAAGTAAACAGAAACCGGGCACCGCAGGCATCCGCCAGTTCAAGCAACCGCCAGGTACCGACGGAATTGGCCCGGGCTGTTTCCAGGGGCCACTTCTGGTAATCGGGAACGGAAGCCGGCGACGCCAGGTGGAAGATAAAATCCGGCTTAACTTTCAGCTCAATTTCGGTAATATCGGCTTCAATCAGGGTAGCCTGGCCCGAGGACAGGGCATCTGTCAGGTTTTCCTTTTTACCGGTAATCAGATTATCCGCGCAGATCACCTGATGCCCCCGCCTGACCAATGAATCAGTAAGATGCGACCCGATAAATCCGGCACCGCCGGTAACCAGGCTGGTAAACTGCGTCTTCATACGATTATTGTAGCATAATAACGGCCTCTGCTTGCCGGGTGACGCCCGCTCTAGTATGCTTACAGGCTATGAGAATACTGGTCACCGGAGGCCGGGGATTTATCGGCAGTTACCTGACGGAGAAGCTGCTGGCTCTGGGGCACCGGGTTTATATCCTGGACCGGGAAATAAATTTCGCGGATAATCCGCCTTCCTTCCGCAAGGCCATGCTAGGCCGCCGTAAAATGCTCAGGCGCAGACCCGATGCCGTATATCCGTTCGACATCAGAAGCCCGCGTAAACTGACCGAAGCCATGAATAAGTCCCGGGCGGAGATCGTCGTCCATCTGGCGGCAGTCTCCATGGCCAGGCCTCCGAAACGCTACGAACACCTGATGGGTCCGATCAACCTGTACGGTACGCTCAATGTCCTTAACGCTTTCGAAAATTCACCCTTTACGAGGCGGCTGGTTTTCCCGTCTTCGAGTCTGGCTTACGGCCATTACACCCGCGACCCCCAGCCCGAGGAAAGCTACCTGAATCCGGTGAACGATTACGGCATCATGAAAGCCGCCTGCGAGTATGCCATCAGGATGAGCAAAAAAGAGTGGGTTATCCTCCGGCCGACATCGGTATACGGATTTACCGACTGCGCCAACCGGGTGACCCAGCTACTTCTCGATGCTGCCGTATCCGGCCGTCCGGCCTGGGTTATCCGGGGTGAGGCGCTGGATTTCACTTATGTTGAGGACGTGGTAAACGGTTTCATCAAGGCTATAGCCTCAAAGGCTGCCGTCCGTCAGATTTTCAACCTGTCCCGCGGTGTGGCCCGTACCGCGGATGATTTCGCAGGGGTATTAAAGACATATTTTCCCAAATTCATTTATGAAGTCCGGCCTCCGACGCATCAGGAAGTGTCCCGAGGCGCACAGGATATGACAAAAGCCAAAAAAATCCTCGGTTTCGTTCCGAAATCCGACATCGAAGACGGGATCCGGAAAACCTTATCCCTGATGGTGAGATTCGGCGGACTGCCTGCCGGGAGTGTCAGACTCCGGAAGTGACCATCCGGCAGTCCGGATCCTGAGAGCCCCCCGCAGTGACGCCAGCAGTTCCTTCCAGTCGGCATTGGATTTACCCAGTTTCCGGTCGGTAAATCTGGCAGGCACCTCACCGATCCGAAAACCGGCCTGCTTCATGCGGTAAACCGTTTCCGACAGCAGAATGAATCCGGTTTCCCGGAGCCTGATCCGGGTTAAGTATTGCGCGGCCGGACGGCGGTAAACCCTCAGGCCATTGGTGAAATCCGATATGGGTATGCCCAACCAGTACCGCAGCAGCAGATTGATAATCCGGCTTTGCACCAGACGGTAAACCGGCCAATCGGTTATGGCTGATCCCGGGAGATATCTGGATCCGATGACGACGTCATATTTTGAAGCGGCACCGATAAGCCCGGACAGGTCCTCCGGATCATGGGCCAGGTCGGCATCCATCTCCGCCACCAGCCCGGTATCCGAATATTTAAGCGCCAGTCTGAGTCCGGCAAGTACCGCGGAACCCCGCCCGGATTTCCGGTTCCTGCTGATCAAATTCACACCGCGGTTCAGATAACTCCGTGCAATATCCTCCGTTTCAGTCCGTTCGCTTCCCGTTGAATCGTCTACAACAATTATCCGGATACCCGGATACCGTTTAAGAAGGGCGGGTATAAGTTGCCGCAGATTACCCGATTCGTTATACGCGGGTATGACCACTGCAAGCTGATAGCGGCTTCCGCTGTTTTTTGCACTCGGACGAAGTTTTGATTTCTCCATGACTCGTGTATGATTATAGCCGATCTGCCGCAGATGCTTACCGTGAAACCGAGCATACCTGTAACATTCATTATTCCGACCCTGAATGCCGCAGGCATCCTTACCCGCTGCCTGTCGGCCATCCGGAATCAGACGTATCCGCAAAACTTAATCGAGATACTCGTTGCCGATGGTGGATCCGCCGACACTACGAAGCGCATAGCCGGAAGTTACGGTGCCAGGGTAATCCCCAATCCCCGGGTAACGCATGAATCGGGGAAGTCGCTGGCATTGTCACATGCCCGCGGTAAACTGGTATTTTTTACGGATGCCGACAATGTCATAGTCGGCAGCGACTGGGTGTCAAAGATGGTGAAAGCCTACCGGGAAACCGGAGCCAAGGGATACCTTCCCCGTACTTCTGCCCCGCCGGACAGTTCCGCAATTAACCGCTACCTGGGGCACCTGTTCACCGATCCTTTCACCTGGTTTGTCTATTCCGGTCTGGCACATCCGGACGGGTTTTCCCGGGTGGTCAAACCGGTTAAACGGACGACTGACTATTATCTATACCGGTTTGGCCCCGGCCGGACTCCGCTGTTTGGATTATCCCAGGGATCAGGCATTGCCCGGCCTTTTTCAAGGGACGGCATCGCCTGGCATGACGATATACTGGCCGGAGTCAAGCTCATTTCCGAAGGCGGCCTGATCTGCTACGTACCGGGGGCCAGGGTGTACCATTACCATGTGACGGGATTTACTTCATACATCAGGAAATATTCAGACCGGATAATCCGAAACCTTGAACGACGGGAGGCCGGTATGGGATTTCCCGACAGATGGAAATATCTTGATTCCGGAAAGAAAATCCGGTCCGTGCTGTTTATCCTGTACGCACTCAGCATGGTCTGGCCGCTGGTTGATGCGGTCCGGCTGGTCCGGAAAACCCGCGACCCGGTAATGGTCTGGCACGTGCCGGCTTCTCTCACCCTTGCTCTTCTTATCATCGGATATACGGCTAGATCCGGAATTTCCCGGCTCTCCAGAACTATATGGCAGGCCTGAAGGAGAAAACCATAGTTTACGTCAATTTCACGCCTTATGAAAATGCCGGCCATATCCTTGATTTCCTGACCGGGAAATTCAACCGGGTCATCCGTTTTACTTTTAATTTCCATCGGCTGTCACCCAAACAGGAACCCAGTACACTGACGGTATCCCGTGACAGAACAGTCCTGTACCGGACCAGGCTGTTCCAGACTCCGACATCACCCCGGCTGGCTTTCCTTCTGCTTCCGCTTAGATCTCTGGTCATTTTCGCCCAGCTTGTGTTTCACCTGACCAGGCTGCGGAAGCGCTTCGGACCGTATCACATCTACTTTACCGTAAACGCCTTCACCGCCTTCTGCGGCATAATCCTTAAGCGGATCGGAATGGTAGGCCAGACCGTTTTCTGGGTCTGGGATTACTATCCGCCGGTCCATCCGAACGCCCTGGTCAGCTTCATGCGTTACCTATACTGGCAGTTTGACCTACCGGCCAGCTTACATTCCGACCGGGTGGTATTTCTGAACCGACGGCTGGTTGAGTACCGTAAAAGTATCGGGCTCCTGCCGGCAAAGGGGTCGTATCCGGTAATACCCATCGGAACCCGGCCTGTCCTAAAACCGTCACGGCGCATTTCCGGCAACAACCTGGTATTCTTCGGGGTTCTCAAGCGGTCACAGGGACTTGACCTGGTATTTGACGCTGCAGTTGAGCTGACCGCCGCTGTCCCCGGCATCAGACTCTCCATCATCGGCAGTGGGCCGGATGAGGCATATTTCCGGAAACGCGCCCAAAAAACTTCCCTGCCATGCGACTTTCACGGCTACGTGCCAGACGAAAGGCGTGTCGACCGGCTTCTGGCAGCGGCTTCAATCGGCATTGCGCCTTATGCTTATGAGGAAGGAAACGTTTCCTACTTTTCCGATCCGTCAAAAATTAAACGCTATCTAAGCCTCGGCCTGCCGGTGGTCACTACCGACCTGTTCTCTTTTTCCGAAGATATCGCCAAATCAGGAGCCGGAGTTGTCATCCGCTACCGGAGGCAGGACCTGGTAGATGCAGTCGTCAGAATCCGGTCCGGATACCGGAAATATTCCGATAATGCCCTCCGGCTGTCTAAGGTATACGAGTACCGGAAACTATATGACACGTTCTTCCGCTGATATCCCGGGCACCAAAACCGGCAGACCGCTCGTGACTGTCGGTATGCCCCTTTATAACAACGCCGCCCATATCCGTCAGTCTTTGGAATCGCTGCTGGCGCAATCCTACAAACCTATTGAGATAATCATTTCCGATGACGGATCTGACGACCGGACATTTGAGATATGCCGGAAGCTGGCTCGGAATAATCCGGAAATCCGGCTCTTTCAAAACCGGCACCGGACCGGAATCCGGACGAATTTCAATACTGTACTCCGACGGGCGCAGGGCAAGTATTTTACCTGGGCAGCCGGGGATGATCTGCGCCATCAGAGGGCGATCGAAAAGCTGACTAGCCTCCTCGAGAGGTATCCGGATGCGGTTCTGGCAATCAGCGGCTGGCAGCAGTTCAATGACCGGATACAGCATGTATTCAGACTGCCGGACCGGGTCCGTTTCGAAAAGGCAGAAGCCCTGGAGCTCTTAATGCGGCATCCCGAATATATTGCCGGCATGTTTTACGGCCTGTACCGAACCGAAGTCCTTCGCAGTTGCGGAGGTCTATACAGTGACCGCCGGATTCACTTTGAGGGTACAAGCGATACCATGACTGTATTCCGGGTACTCCTGAGGGGTGACCTGGTTCACACGTCCGGCATTTACTTTTCGAAAAAAGACACCGGCCTATACCTTGAGCGACATACCGTCCTATCCTCACCCGAAAGACTCCGGACCGCGTTTCCTAAAATCATCCGGTATATGACGAATCCGCTACTCTTTCTGGCAGACTGCCTGTCATCACTTAAACTGACATTTAGTTCACAAATGCCACTTCATGACAAGTTACGCATAAGCCACGCAACGGTACTCCGCCTGTTTCGTCAGTCGGGTCATTTTTTCGGGGAAATTTTCCGGACCTTCCGGACCGGGATAGCGGCCTTCTTACGCCGCGGATGACTGCCGCCGAAAATAGAACTCAGAAGCGCTAATTCTGTGTGGGTCAGCTCCGGATTGTTCCCGAAGTAAAGGCCGTTACTGTGGATAAGCCCGGCATTGGGGCAGACCGTCTGAGTTCCGGGTGCATAGTGGCGGAAAAACGGCTGCTCTGTCATATCACCGCCGACGACCGGCCGGATTTCCACTTTGCCTTCGCATATTTTCACCAGCTCATCCCTGATTAACCCGGTCCTGGCAATTATGGGTATAGCGAAATTCGAAACCGTATCCATATGCCCGAATGAGAGAGGATAATACCGGTCAGTCCGGGCATATATCCGCTCAGCCAATTCCAGGAAGTTACGCTGCCGCCGGCTGACTATTTCATCTATCAGTTCAAGCTGCAGCTGTCCCAGGTACCCGGTAATTTCCGTCGGCCGCAGATTGTACCCCAGATCGTAGAACGTGTAACGGGAATAGAATGTCGAGTTGACCCGGAACCTGCGTCTGATTTCTTCCTGCTTGGCAAAAGACAGATTCCGGTCCCAGCCGTGGGCCCGGACCAGCCGGAGCATCGTGGCGAGCTTTTCATTATCCGTAGCTACCGCCCCCCCTTCAACGGTGGACATATGATGCCCGACATAGAACGAGAAGGTACCGGCCAAACCGAAGTTTCCGAGCCGTTTGCCCCGGTAAACGCTGCCCTGGGATTCGCAGGTATCTTCGATCAGGATGATATTGCGCTTCCGGCAGATTGCTGCGATGGTATCGATGTCGCTGCAGAATCCCAGGAGGTTAGTCAGAAAGAGCATTTTCAGGTCCGTCCTTTTCAGGACATCTTCAAGATTCGCCGAAGTAACGTTGAGGGTTTCCAGTGATACGTCAACAGCTACCGGTTCCAGTCCCAGCTGAAACAGGGGCATCACGTTAGTCGACCAGGTAACCGCCGAGAATCCGACCCGGTCGCCGCGCCTGAGGTATCCGAGGTTAATAAGTGCCTGGATGACTGCCAGGTTGGCCGAACTGCCGCTGTTAAGCATGACGCAGTGGCGGCGTCCCTGCCAGGCGGCGAAACGCTTTTCGAACTGCTCGCACTCGGGACCGAAACTCAGTTGCCGGGCTTGCTGGATAAAATTTATCAGCTTTTTTTTAGTGGCGGATTCTTTGTAGAATGTTGACTTGATTAACTTGATCATGCGGATCGAGTAAGTATACCGCGACCGGCGGAAAAATTGAACCTGCGGAGTCATAATCATCATTTGCAGTACCGGAAGTACCTTTTTTCAGGACCATGCAAACCGGTGCGAAGTGTTGTATAGTTATGACCGCTATGCTGGTCGGAACCCGCCTCCGAATTGTCCCACTGGAAAAAAGACACTTAGAGCCTTTGCGACTTCATCGCAACCATATCGAAACTTTTTCCTACCTGACCTCGGCACTCCCGGTGACCGAAAAGTCCCAGCTTTTCTGGTATAAAACAGTGACAACCGACCCTACTAAAATGTATTTTGCTATAGAAAATAAATCCGGTAAATTTATCGGGTTTGTCCGCTTGGATGAGTGGGACCGGGTAAACCGCTCGATCCGGGCGGGAATTGATATAGTAGCAGACGAGCGGCGTCATGGTCTGGCTACCGAATGTTATGGAGTGCTTCTGAAATATCTCTTCCGGCAACTTGGTGTCCATCGAGTATGGCTTTTGGTGGCGCAGTTCAATCATGCGGCTGTACGGCTTTACGAAAAAATCGGATTTATCCCTGAAGGCTGTTACCGCGATGCGCTGTTCCGAAACGGTGAATTTCATGATTACATGATAATGAGCCTACTGGAAACGGAATATGGGAAAAAGAAATAACCGGATTATCCCACTTTTTCAGGTTTTCATGGCACCATCGGTTCATGAGAACGTGAAAAAAGTGCTCTATTCCGGTTACGTCGGGCAGGGTCCGGTGGTGGACCGTTTTGAGGAAAAGCTGTCAAAGTTTCTTGAAACTCCTTATGTAATTTCACTTAATTCCGGTACGAGTGCACTTCATTTGGCACTGAGGTTAGTTGGAGTCGGACCGGGTGATGAAATCATATCCACTCCGATGACCTGCGCGGCTACCAACTGGCCGATACTGGCTGCCGGAGCAACAATCAGATGGGCGGATATCGATCCGGAAACTGGGAACATCGATCCGGAAAGCATTAAAAAAAAGCTCACTAAAAAAACCAGGGCAGTAATTGCCGTCGACTGGGGTGGCTATCCCGCGGATATCAATGCCATCAAAAATGCCGCCGGACCAATACCGGTTATCGAGGATGCGGCCCATGCATTCGGATCGGTATATAAAAACAAGATGGTGGGTACCAGTGCGGATTATACCTGTTTTTCTTTCCAGGCGATCAAACATCTCACCTGTGTAGACGGCGGCGCACTGGTAGTTGCCGAAAGGAAAAAATTTGACCGGGCGAAACTGCTCAGATGGTACGGCATTGACAGGCAGAAAAAAACCGGTGACCTGCGTATCGAAATTGATGTCAGGGATTTCGGTTACAAATACCATATGAACGACGTCAATGCTGCTATCGGACTGGAGAATCTCAAACACACTGCCCTGCTGATATCCAAACACCGGCACAACGCCGGCATTTACCGTAAGGCATTCAATAACCACCCTGATGTAAACCTTCTACGTGAGGACCCCGGATATTTTTCAAGTTACTGGCTTTTCAGTATGAGGGTCAATAACCGGCGAAAATTCTTTTCCCATATGAAACTAAACGGCATAATGGTATCGCGTGTACATCGCCGGAATGATACTCATCCGGTCGTTTCCGGATTCCGTACCAATTTACCGGGAGTCGATGACTTTTACGCCCATCTGGCCTGTATTCCGGTCGGCTGGTGGTTAACAAAGTCTGAACGGGACAGTATTATCAATGCAGTCCGATCCTACGCTGCTTGAAAATAAAATCCGGTCCAGAAAGTAAATACGTATTCCATCTGAAGTTTTCCGGGAAGCAACCCGGATTTTTTTCTGGCCGGTCTATCCTCAATATATCCCGTCAGGTAGCCCTTTAAGCCGTTGGTAATAACGGCCGAACTCCGGAATCGCCAAGCTTCAATTAATATCCAGATTAAGTCCCGGGGTACCATGACCGCTAATAACGGTAGCGCGAAATATTTAAGATTCAGACGGGCTTTGTTCCGGAACACATACCGGAAGTAATTTCGGCGGAAAGGTTTATCAGGCGGATCATGGTGAAATATCACCAATTCGGGATCAAAAAGGACGGAATAACCTGAGGCGCGGATTCTCAGTGCCAGATCTTCCTCATGGAGCCAGAGGAAAAAATCCTCATCGTAACCGCCCAGATCCAGGATCACGGACCGGCGCATCAGGGAAGCTCCACCGGCAAAAGTCGGTATGTCTGTAAGCGACCGGTCCAGGAATTTCCGGTATTCGTACCCGGATG
>Ga0154812_109_pt25 | contig 9799 bp, 14 predicted proteins | sample Rifle2008BG16ft_FD_105820 | JGI IMG/M metagenome (GOLD analysis project Ga0154812, IMG submission 105820) | Candidatus Gottesmanbacteria bacterium RBG_16_52_11 | reverse complement strand
ACTGGTTGTCGGTGGGGTACATCCTTCACCCGTGCCCTACGCCGACGTTGTGATGTCCACGACCCACAAGACTCTGCGGGGGCCCAGGGGGGCAGTGATACTGGTTACCGATAAAGGCTTGGCCAGGGATCCGGACCTCGGTAATAAAATTGACCGCGCAGTATTTCCGGGTCTTCAGGGCGGACCTCACGATAATGTGACTGCGGCAATTGCAGTAGCGCTGAAGGAAGCAGCCCGGCCGGAATTCAGAACCTATGCCAGGCAAATTGTCCTTAACGCAAAAATTCTGGCGCAAACCCTGCTTGCGGCGGGTATCCGTCTGACTACCGGCGGAACCGACAATCACCTGATGGTGGTTGATCTGCGACCTCTGGGATTATCCGGAAATGTGGTCGCCGAAGCACTTGAAACGGCGAACATCGTAGTGAACCGGAATAGCGTTCCGCATGATACCAGCCCGCCGTTTTACCCCTCCGGTATCAGACTGGGTACCCCGGCCGTGACAAGCCGGGGGATGACGGAAAGGGAAATGCCGCAAATCGGGCAGTGGATTACAGAAGTGATCGCCGAGGTTGGGGATTACCGGATGCCGGAGAATAAGTCAGACCGGCCGGCGTTTCTGAAGCGTATAAAATCGGAGCTTTCCCGAAACCGGAAACTGTCGGCAATTGCCGGAAATGTCAAGCGGATGTGCGCACGTTTCCCAGTTGTGTAAGCTGCTCCGGCTTGCCAAAGCCGGAATTATCCGGTAAACTAACAGCAAATACACACGTCCGGAGCGTATCTCTGTCCGCCAGCTGGCGGATTAACCGGACGGAGGATTAAGGGATACTTTCGGATGCCACCGTCAGTATCGGTGGTTTTTTGATTGGTTAGTTAATAAGCGGATTCCGATCCGCGAATTTACTAACCTACAATCCCGCAGACGCGCCCTAGCGAGTCACAGCCGGAGGCCCTGCGAACAGATGAGCGTTGCGGGGTAACTTGAAATTAATATTGAGCGACTGGAAATACAGTTAATATATGCAGGAAATCACACTTCAGCAACTCTTGGAAGCAGGGTGCCATTTCGGCCACAAGTCCGAACGCTGGCATCCGCGGGCGAGTGAATTCATCTATACCGAAAAAGACGGTATCCATATCATTGACCTGGCCAAAACCCGCGAGGGTCTGCTGCGGGCTGCTGCTTTTGTGACCGAACTGGTCGCGACAGGCAGCGAAATCATTGCCGTAGCTACCAAGCGGCAGGCGAAGGATATCGTCAAAGAAGCCGCCGAATCTGCCGGAATGCCGTATTTTACGGAGCGCTGGATCGGCGGATTCCTGACCAACTGGGATGAAATCAAGAAAAATATCGAAAAGGCAAACCGGATGATCACGGAGCAGGAAAACGATGCCTGGAAAATATTTCCCAAGCACGAACAGATGCAGCTTAAACGGGAGCTCAGAAAACTTATCAATTATTACGGAGGGGTACTGAAACTGACCCGGCCGCCGCAGGCTCTGTTTGTGGTCGACGTCCGGAAGGAAATTGCCGCTGTCCGGGAAGCGGTCCGGGTCGGACTTCCGGTGGTTGCCATTGTGGATACTAATTCGGATCCCCGCGGTATCGGTTATCCGATACCGGCCAACGATGACGCGGTCGGTTCGATCATGTTATTGACCCGGATACTGACTCAGGCTTACAGTGCCGGCCGTCAGATGCGGGAAAAGGGTGCAGAGAAGGCAAAAACGGCTGACCAGAAGCAACCGGAGGATTCAGGAGCCGCCCGGGAAGAAAAAACACCGGCGGGACAGGATGTGAAAAAATCAGAGAAAAGCGGACCGGCTGCCGGAAAATTACAGACGGAACCGAAGAAAAAGCGCGGCCGGCCGAAAAAAACTGCGGTAAATGCCGCTGCCGATAACTAATGGTGAGTATCATGACGGTCAATGTGGACCAGCTGAAAAAACTCAGAAAGCAAACTCAGGCCGGAGTGGCTGACTGCCGTCAGGCACTGGAAGATACCAAGGGTGATTACGATAAAGCCAGGAAGCTTCTGGAAAATCGCGGCCTCGAGAAAGCTTCGAAAAAATCCGGCAAAACCACGACTCAGGGTTTAATAGAATCCTATATCCATGCGAACGGGAAAATCGGCGTGCTGGTCGAACTGAAGTCGGAAACTGATTTCGTTGCCAGAAATGAGGAATTCCGGAAACTGGCCCACGAAATTGCCATGCAGATAGCAGCAATGGATCCTAAGGGGATTGCGGAACTGATGGCTTCGGCATATATCAGGGACGCGTCAATCACGATTGAACAGCTTGTGAAATCCCTGATTGCCAAAGTTGGGGAAAACGTCACTATATCGCGTTTCAGCCGGCTGGCAATGGGGGACTGACGACAGTGCTGAAAAATCGCCCTTTCCGTGAGTTGAGTTTCAGATATCGATCGGCTATTATCAAGCTGCCTTTATGATCGAACAAATCCTCTCATCGACCCGCGACCGGATGCGCAAAGCCATTGAAGTCACGGTTGCCGATCTTTCCTCAGTCCGTTCCGGCAGGGCAACCCCTGGACTCGTTGAGCAGATTACCGTTTCAGCCTACGGCGGATCTCAGACACTTAAGCTTATGGAAATGGCCACTATTACCACAACGGATGCGAAAACGCTGGTTATCGCACCGTTTGATCCGTCGCAGATCCGTGATATCGAAAAGGCCATTCTCGAAGCCAACGTCGGATTTACTCCGGTAGTCGACGGAGAGGTCATCCGGATCACGATTCCGCCCCTGTCTGAGGAACGCCGCCGGGAATATCTGAAGCTGGCTAAAGCCAAGCTTGAAGCGGGCCGCATTATGGTCCGTCAGGTCAGGCACGACGCTTTGAAAGAATTGAAACGGAACGAAGACGAAGCCGGGATCAGTGAGGATCAGCGCAATAACGGCGAGAAACGGGTGCAGGAACTGACTGACGAGATGATCGCCGAAATCGACCGGTTGGGGACAAAGAAGGAAACTGAACTGATGCAGGTGTGATAAAGATATAGTTAATATTTAAAAGCGGCAACTGTTATCCTGAAATTGAAGGTTTTAGCGTATTCTCGTTAATTTCCGAATTTTCCATGCTTCTGACAGTAATCGTATTCTTCATAATTCTCAGCATTTTGGTTTTCGTCCATGAGCTGGGTCATTTTACGGTTGCCCGACTCCTGGGCGTTAAAGTCGAGGAGTTCGGTTTCGGGTTACCGCCGCGGATTGCCGGTTGGCAGGTCAGGGGTACGGTATATTCGCTGAACTGGCTTCCGATCGGCGGTTTCGTAAAACTGGCCGGTGAGGATGAGGATGAAGATACTGCCGGAAGCAGAATCCGGCAATTCAAGCCACGGGAATACTTTTTTGCCAGATCGAAAAAGGAACGGTCGTTAATCCTGATTGCCGGCGTTTCCATGAATTTTCTGGTCGCGGTGATCCTGACGGCTGTACTTCTATTGACCGGTGTCCGGGAACCTGCCGGCCGTGTCCATATCGAGCGGGTGCTTCCGGGAACTCCGGCAGAAGCCGCAGGCCTGACCAGCGGTGATATTATCCGCGGCATAAAAGCCGGTGGCGGTGCGGATGGTCTGGTTAATTTTGAAACAACGGCATCCCTGATATCCACGGTCAAAGAAAGGGCCGGACAGACGGTCGAACTGTCGGTCGAGCGATCGGGCAGCCTGTTAAGCGTCAGTCTGACGCCAAGGGTAAATCCGCCTCCGGATGAAGGAGCTATGGGTGTTGCGATATCAGACACCGAAGAACGCAGGTATACGCTGGCCGAAGCGCCGTTGGCAGCAGTCAGGATCAATATCGAGCGCGCAGCGCAGATGCTGACTAGTCTGGGGACCACCCTTTACCGGCTGGTCACTCTGAAACCGCTTGAGGCGGATGTAGCTGGACCTATCGGCATCGCCCAGGTGACCGGGGAAGCGGTACGTTTCGGCTGGAAAGCGGTAATCGAATTCATGGGCATACTGTCACTGAATCTGGCCGTCCTTAATATCCTGCCGGTTCCGGCACTGGACGGCGGCCGCCTGGCTTTCATATTCGCCGAAAAGATACTGGGCCGGAAAGTCAAACCCGCATTCGAGAAACAGACCCACCAGATCGGAATGCTGATACTGCTACTTCTGATTCTCCTGGTTTCCATCAACGATATCATGCGGATCACTCGCGGCGGATAAAATCGTGTAGAATTAAAATAATATGAAATTATCCGGTCTTCCGGTCAAGACAAATAAGAATGTCCGGCAGTTCGAATCAAAAAACGCCACACTCCTTCAGAAAGCCGGTTTCATAGACCAGACGATGGCCGGGGTATATGCCTTCCTGCCGCTGGGGTGGAGGGTACTGACAAAAATCGAACAGATTGTCCGAGAGGAAATGGACAGAATCGGCGTTGAAGTTTTCATGCCGGCTATCGTGCCGACCAAGCTTTGGGAAACAACCGGCAGGCTTGAGACTGTCGACGTCCTCATGAAAGCCGTACCGGCAAATGCCTCTGCGGCTTTGAAAAACGATGCGGAGTACGTTCTGAGCTCTACTCACGAAGAGGTAGTCACACCACTGGTCATGAAATTCAACCGGAGCTACAGGGATTTCCCCTTCGCCGTCTATCAGATACAGACAAAATTCCGCAGCGAACCCAGGGCAAAATCAGGACTTCTGAGATGCCGTGAATTCCGGATGAAGGACCTTTATAGTTTCCATGTCAGCGAAGCAGATCTCAAAAAATACTATGAAATTGTTAAAAAAGCATATCTGGAGGTATTCAGACGGCTCGGTCTGGGTGATGATACGGTCGTCGTACTGGCTTCAGGCGGCGACTTTACCAAGGACTATTCACATGAGTTCCAGACCAGATGTGATACCGGTGAGGATACGGTTTTCCGGGTACCTTCGTCCGAAGTGGCGTTTAACCGGGAGGTCGCTCCTGCAAAGGCACCCCCGGTAACCTACCGTGATACGGATATGCTTCCCCGAAAAGACGTTGAAGGGAAAGGTATCATCGGTGTCGATGAGTTAGCCCGGTTTTTGAAGATACCCGTAGAGAAAACCACGAAAACTCTAATTTTTAAAGCCGATGACGGACAGATAATCGTGGCAGCCGTCCGCGGCGGTTACGACGTCAGTGAGGTGAAACTCGCAAAAGCCGCAGGCGTGAAATCATTGCGGCTGACTGATCCGGAAACCGTAAAACAGATTACCGGCGCACAAACCGGCTATGCCGGCATCCTCAATCTTCCGGATACGGTAAGGGTATTCATTGACGAATCAGTCGGAAACCGCCGTAATTTCGAGACCGGAGCCAACAGGACAGATTTCCATTCGACTAATGTTAATTTCGGCAGGGATTTGCCGGAGCCCGGCCGGTTTTACGATATAAAGGTTGCCAGACCGGGTGACCTGTTCCCGGATACCGGCGAACCCTATGAAGTATTCCAGGCCTGCGAAGTCGGCAATATTTTCCCGCTGAACACCAAGTTCAGCACTGCTTTCGGGTATTTGTTCACGGATGAATCAGGCAGCACTCACCCGGTATATATGGGGAGTTACGGTATCGGTACCAGCCGCGTAATGGGCGTAATAGTCGAAAAATTCAGTGATGACAGAGGATTGGTATGGCCCCGTGCGGTGGCGCCGTTTGCGGCCCACCTGATTACGCTTAAGGGTGCGGAAAAACGCGGTGCGCAAGTTTACCGGGAACTGACCGATTCCGGAATCGAAATTCTCTGGGATGACCGGGAAGAGTCAGCCGGGGTCAAGTTTTCCGATGCCGATCTGCTTGGTATTCCGTACCGTCTGGTCGTATCCCCCAAAACCGGAGAATTAGTTGAAATCAAACTCCGGACTTCATCGGCATCTGAACTTCTTAGTCTCGGAGCCGTAATCAAAACGATTAAAGCTGACAAAGAATAATCATATTCCGTTTCATGCTAGCGGCTTACACTTCGATGTTTCGAAACATCGAAGTATTATTATGTCGCAGGTATCAAATTATCCTGTTAATAAAGACATATTTTATGAAATCCGGGATGAATTTCTTTGGGTGTTAGCTGACCTGAGGAATGCTGACGACGTGAAGGCCTTCTATTCCGATTTCTTTACCAAAACTGAACGGATAATGTTTGCCAAACGGCTGGCGATCGCATTCATGATTCGGCAGGGAATGAAATACGATGATATCCGCCGTGTACTTCATGTCAGTACTTCAACTATTTCGGCAGTAGCAGCCTGGATGGAAAAAGGAGGCGACGGTGTCAAACGCGTTATTGACCGCCTTTCAGCGGAACATAAAATGCTGCAATTTTGGAAAAAAGTCAGACGTGAAGTGGTTGAATATTTTATCAATCCGAGGATGACCCACGAAACCCGATAAATACTTCGATGTTTCGAAACATCGAAGTATTTGATTCAACCTGACATACATCAGAAATTACTGCATCAGAAGTTATCCGGATAAATTGTTTTCTTGCGGCTTGTCTCTTCGGACTGTATACTGAATCCGTGAAAACAGTCGTCACCCATATCGGTCCGGACCTCGATGCAATTACGTCAGTCTGGCTTGTCAAAACACGCATTCCCGGCTGGGAAGATGCGGCGCTGGCCTTTGTTCCGGCTGGTACGACACTGAAAGGCCTGCCTCCGGATGCAGATCCCGACGTTATCCATGTAGATACCGGTTTCGGACGCTTCGACCATCATCAGACTGATGCCGACACCTGCGCATCACTTCTGGTTTACGAGTTCACGGTGGCGGAGAAAGGTACAGATCCGGCATTGGAACGGCTCCTTGCCGTTGTGAATGATATTGACCATTTCCGCGAAGTTTATTATCCCAATCCAGAAGCGGATTACTGGAATCTGTCGGTGGTATCAGCGATTGACGGATGGAGACTTCTGTACTCGGACAACCCAATCCGGATAGTTCATCTGGGCATGGATGCCCTGGACGGAATCTATAAAACACTGCAGAATAAAGTCTGGGCGGATAAGGAAATCAGGGAAAAGGGAATTGTGTTTGATACAGCCTGGGGAAAAGCAATGGGAATTGAAACAGTCAATGACGAAGTTGTTCATCTGGGACAGAAACAGGGATATAAGGTCGTGGTACGCAAGGATCCGAAAAAAGGATACATCCGGATTAAAGCGCTGCCGATTGAGACTATCGACCTGACTCCGGCATATGAGTTGCTGAAAGAGCTTGATCCGGATGCCACCTGGTTTCTGCATGCTTCCCGGCATATGATTCTGAACGGTTCCACCCATAATCCGGAAATGAAACCGACGAGGTTGAAACTCGGGAAGATAATGGAAATCGTAAAGTCAGTGCGTACCGGAAAGGATTGAATATGAAAAAAAACGTTTCCTTCGAAATAGATGCTGTCGAAGTAGTCAATCCCGAAGCCCGCAATTTCATATTCGGCCTGACACACTTCATTAAATCGGTTGAAGATATCCATGAGGCTGTCGTTAACTGTGTCCCCGGCGTCAGATTCGGGCTGGCTTTTGCCGAAGCTTCCGGACCCCGACTGGTGCGGACTAGTGGTAATTCCGCTGACATGACGGAGCTGGCTCTGAAAAACACCCTGTCCGTGGGATGCGGCCATACTTTTTTCCTGTTTCTGGAAAACGCTTTTCCGATCAATGTTCTGCCGGCACTGCGGACTGTCCCTGAACTGGTATCAATATTCTGCGCTACTGCCAATCCGGTTTCGGTTATCGTTGCCCGGACAGGTGCCGGCCGGGGAGTACTCGGAGTCGTCGACGGCGGTTCGCCGCTGGGAGTCGAAGATGAGCAAGGGAAAAAACAGCGGCGTAATCTCTTAAGAAAATTCGGTTATAAACTTTGACATTATGCCGTCAGACTGCATTTTCTGCAGGATAGCCGCCGGCCGCGAACCTGCTTTTATCGTTTATGAAGACGCACAGTTTTTAGCCTTCCTGGATAAGTATCCGCAGTCTCCCGGTCATCTGCAGCTGATTCCGAAAACGCACGTCCGCTGGATATATGACCTGCCGGAAATGGGCACAATATTCTCGGTCGCCCAGCGAATCATCCGTGCTATAATACCCGTATTGAGCGCCGATCATATATCGGTCGGTACGTTCGGAAGGGAAGTTCATCACGCACACATCTGGATAGTGCCGCAGTACGGCCGCGACAGGAAGATTTCGGAAGGCAGCGGCCGGCCGATCGAGGAGGACAGGGTTAAAATGATGCAGAAGCTTCGGGCAGTACTCTCAAAGGAGGTGTCAAAATAATTTACGATTATGGTGTATGTAAAGGCACAACCGGGAGACACATCAGACTCATTGATACGCAAATTTACCCGTAAAGTTCTGACGGAAGGAATACTTCAGGATCTGAAAAAAAGAGAGTTTTACCAGAAACCGGCAGAAGTCAGAAAAGAAAAGAAAAAGGAACTCGTCAGGAAGTTCCGTCATTCCAACAGGTAACCCATGCGCATCGACGACATTGAGAAGGATCTGATAACCGCAGTCAAGTCACGGGACAGAGTGAAGTCCGAAGCGCTGCGGTTTCTGATTTCGGAAATCCGTTATTCCGGGATTGCCCGGTACGGAGCCGGATGGGAATCGGATATGACCGCGGCTGATATCGCTGCAGTCATCCAGCAGCAGGTCAAAAGGCATCGCGAATCGATTGATGCTTATAAATCCGCTGGACGCGACGACCTCGTGTCGAAGGAAACTGCGGAACTCAAAATTCTTACGGCATACCAGCCGCAGCAGATAGGTGATGCTGATCTGAAAAAACTGCTTGCGGAGGTAGCTGCTTCAGGAGAAAAAAATTTCGGACTGCTGATGAAACAGGCGATGGTCGGCTTAGCCGGAAAAGCCGACGGAGCCCGGGTCTCAGCCATGCTCAGGGAAATCCTGTCCGGAAAAGCCGGGGTTAAGTGAAGCTTAACCGCAAGCTCTGTATGGTACATGTACTGATACAGACAGAATCGCATTACCCCGTATCCCGGAAAAAAATACGGGATACCGTCGTAGCCATGCTGAACGGTAAAGTACGCCGTTCGGCTGAAGTCAGCGTTAACGTTGTCGGTGACCGACAGATGCGCAGGCTGAATAAAACCTATCGGCAGCTTGACGCGACAACCGACGTCCTGTCGTTTTCCCAGAACGAATCCACGTCACCGATGCCGTTCGTAACGGTGCCCGACGGGGTACTGCGTCTGGGTGACGTTGTCGTGTCATACCCTCAGGCAGTCGCACATGCGGCGAAGAACAATAAATTCGTTGACGACGTCATCACCGAATTAGTTGTCCACGGCCTGAACCATCTGCTGGGAATACACCATCCTGAATAAAATCCTGGTATCCGACTTTATATGAACTTGAGCATAGCTGACTTTATTCTTATGATCAGTCTTGCAGGATAATTGCAGCAGTAGTAAGGTAAGTTTATGTCTTTTTACCGCAAATATCGTCCGGGCATTATCAGTGAAATTGATAACGCGGCAGTCCGGAACCAGCTTCTGGCATTGGTTAAGAAATCACGTGATGAACTGCCGCATGCATATCTGTTCAGCGGTATCAGGGGATCGGGAAAAACGTCTGCGGCGCGTCTAATTGCCAAGCTTTTCAACTGCGAAAAGCCTTCCGCATCCGGCCCGTGCGGCAAATGCTGGCAATGCCTATCCATTGCGGGCGGTACAAATATCGACGTAATTGAGATTGATGCCGCGTCCAACCGCGGTATCGATGAAATGCGGACCATCCGCGAGAGGATCGGACTGACTCCGGCATCCTC
>Ga0154812_101_pt17 | contig 9928 bp, 11 predicted proteins | sample Rifle2008BG16ft_FD_105820 | JGI IMG/M metagenome (GOLD analysis project Ga0154812, IMG submission 105820) | Candidatus Gottesmanbacteria bacterium RBG_16_52_11 | reverse complement strand
GAATACGGGAGGTGCAAAAACTGCAATTATTAAGGCGACTTCCCCAACCGAGAAGATTATATTCAGCAGCTTATCGGCTGCGTCCCTGGCCATGTAATAACGGAAAAACCGTACCGGTTTAATCAGGAAAAAAGACAGCGTTCCCTGATTTATCAGCGAGTGGATTTCCATGGTCGTCGTGGCAAAAACTACAGACCGTATCAGTGAACTTAACAGAATATAAGTCAGCATCATTGACTGCGTGTAGCCGAACACCTGGCTGCGGTTGGTAAATACTGCCAGCCATACGAAATAAACCACCAGAACCTGCAGAACCACACGGACCCGCCATAATACGAAGCTCAGCCGGTATTCCAGGCGCTCATTCCAGGTAATTTTCGCAGTCTGAAGATATTTACTCCACATTATCCTGATGCGCTTGTATAGCTGCGCAGTGCGTACTTCCAGAATTTTCTGGCCGCTATCAGACTAACAAGGGAGACGGCACACAGTATAACCTGATCTGATAGTCCGGCCTTGCCCAGATATATTCTCGCAGGTACATTCACAATTAACGTAAAAGGGAATAGGAACAGGTATACGTATTCCGACGTATACCTGTACATTTCCCGGGGAAACCTGGCCGTCCCCGTCAGGGAAAACATTAAATCCACCAGGTTGGTCAGTCTGGTTTTCCATATCGTAAAAGTCAGTACGTTACACCAGACTGAATAAAGCAGTAAAATGCCCATGAACATATATAAGGTAAAACCCGCAATCTGCAAAATAGTTAAGGACAGTCCGATCCGGGTTGCAAAATACCAGGAAAAAACAGCGGCAATCATTATCCGGGAAATGCCGGCATAATTAAACAGCCAGAAAGTCAGGAGAAACAGAGGGTCCAAAGGCTTCAGCAGTATTCCGTCGAGGCGTCCGAAGTGGATGATATTAGCAAACCTCTCGAAATTCCGCGTGAATGCAGTATGGAATACACCGATGACTATCCCGTAAAGTCCGTTAAGCAGTAGGAGTTCATCTCTGGACCACCCGAAAACCGACCGGCTGTTAAAGGTCAGGATATATACCGAAAGCAGACTGAAAATACCCCAGGATAAGCTGGAAACAATGTTGTTCATGAAATTTGTCCGGTAAGCAACCAACACGGAAAAATTCATTTTGAGCAGTGTCCGGTAAATCCGGAAATATCTTGTCATAACATTACTGGCCGACACCGGCATACAGCCTGGTACCGGCTTTCCATATACGCAGGCTTACCACGCCTAAAATAATGAGCCAAACCATCTGACCGATAATTACCGGCGGGAGCGCCTGACTGTCAATCCGCCCGATCATCGCCATTACCGGGTAATAGATCATGTACGGAAACGGCAGAATATTGGCCAGTGTCCGGAATCCTTCCGGCATAATATCAAGAGGCACGAGGAATCCGGCGAAAGCCAGCATTACAACTTCCGTAAACTGATGAAGTCCCTGGTAATCGGTCACCCAGAAAGCTGACAAACCGACAATCATCTTGAAAAGAAATGATATAGTGTAACCGGCTATACAAGTCTCAATAATTAATAAAATCCTGCCCCATGTCAGCGGAGTAATGCCGTCGAATATCCGGAATATAACTGCGAAACCGGCGATGATGATCAGGCCGAAAATACCCTGTATCAGTCTCCATGGCAACTCCTCATAAAACTTCAGCAGGAAATACGGAAAGGGACGCAGTAAATATCTTGACAGTCCCCCTTCCTGAATATCAAGGACCGCAACGTCTTCCTCGATATGAACCGAGAGTATGGCTCCGGCAAATATCATCCAGAAATAGTATGCAGTGATTACTGACGCAGAGATCGGTAATGATGTTCCGCTGCGGTCCCCGATAGCCCAATACCAGTAAAGCAAAATCAGAAGCGGATTAACCAGTTCCACCAGAAACCAGACGAAATTCCGACTGCGGTATTCGAACGTGTGCTCGAAATGTAGCAACAACATCCGCCAATGCCGCATATTTCAGTTCTTCCTTTTGGTAAATACGTCCCGGATAATGTCTTCGATATCCGGTTCCTCGATATTGAGGTCTGCCACCGGAAATTTCTGCAGCAGCTGTGCCGCGGCAACATTGGAAGCCCCGCGTTTTACGGATATGAGTGCTTTCGGAAATTCATAGTACTCTAGTTCACCGATTCCGGCCAGTTTTTCGGGTGGGACATATGTTTCAAGTATGACCGACAGCATCTTGTGGCGCGCAAATTTGCGGACCAGATTATCCAATTTTCCGTCGTATAGTATTTCGCCGTGATCGATAATTATCACCCGATCCGCCAGCTGCTTGACGTCCTCCATATAATGGGAAGTCAGAAGAATGGTTGAACCGTGAATCGAGTTATAATCGCGGATGAAATCGCGCATTTTTTTCTGCATAACGACATCCAGCCCGATCGTCGGCTCATCTAAAAACAAAACCCTGGGTGCATGAATAAGGGCTGCGATAAGTTCCATCTTCATGCGTTCCCCAAGCGACAGTTTCCGCACCTGTACGTTGAGCAGCTTTTCAACATCCAGAAGTTCTACCAATTCGGAAAGCGTCTTCCGGTACCGGTCATCGGGGATTTCATAAATTTCTTTATTAAGCAGAAATGTTTCGACAGCCGGCAAATCCCACCACAACTGATTTTTCTGACCCATGACCAGCGCGATCTGCTTGAGGTAACCGTTTCTACGGTCACTGGGAGTGAAACCGAGCACGCTGACAGTTCCGTCAGTCGGATAAAGCAGACCTGACAGACACTTAAGTGTTGTTGTCTTACCGGCACCGTTCGGACCGATAAAACCGACCAACTCCTTCTCACCGATGGTGAATGATATATCGTTAACCGCCCTGACATTTTCATACTTCCTGTGAAACAGTGACCTGAGTGAACCGGTAAATCCCGGTTCTTTTTTGTGTATACGGTAGTATTTTCTGAGGTGGGATACTGTAATTATCATGGGGTATTCCATTATACCGCACGTCCCTCATCGGCAGAAGTATGTTCGTGCCAAAAGGAAAGGCCCCGACAGCGGGGTACTTTCCTTTAGATCCTAAGGGTTTATTTACCGGACTACCTTTTTCAAAGCCTTTCCGGCCGTGAAACCGGGAGTTTTCCGGGCTGATATGTTTATCGGAGCTCCGGTCTGCGGATTTCTGCCAGTCCGGGACTTTCTGGACCGGACCATGAACGTACCGAATCCGGTCACGACAACTTTGTCACCTTTCTTCAGTGCGTCAGTGATAGCACCGAATACCGCCCCGACCGCTTCTCGTGATGCCTTCGCCGTCAGGCTGGCTTTCTTGGCAACCACTTCTACAAGGTCTGCTTTCGTCATGTATTGATTCACCTCCTTCGGGCAGAAGACTGAGAATTTTCGGGTTTGGATGATTAATACAATCCCTACAAAGGAATGTAGTTAATCCGGATTGTTCTGTCAATATATCATTAAATACATCCGATAAGATCAATCTATATAGAAACATGAGACTATTCCGGACTGTATAGAGGCGCCCTTTGGAAAGCCGGAATAAATTATCCGTGTTATTTGGCAACTTCCGTTGCCCTCAGCTCGCGGATTACGGATACTTTCACCTGACCCGGATATGTCACCTTATCCTCAATTTCTTTCTTCACATCCCGCGCCAGGATAGCCAGCGCCGGATCATCAACTTTCAACGGATCTACGATAACCCGGAGCTCCCTGCCGGCCTGAAACGCAAACGCCTCCCTGACGCCTTCGCGGGATTTGGCGATAGTCTCCAGATCCGTCAGCCGTTTGATATATTCTTCATAATTTTCATACCTGGCTCCCGGACGGCTTCCGGAAATGGCATCTGAAACATATACCAGTACGGACTCGACTGACGAAAAAGGGACATCTTCGTGATGCTGGGCAACGCAATCAATCACTTTCTGGGGTATGCCGTATTTCTTCAGAAGTTCTACCCCGAGATCAATATGGTTTCCCTCTTTATCGGTGACGACTTTTCCGATGTCATGTAAAAGGCATCCCAGACGGATGACGTTCACATCCGCGTTCACCTCGCGGGATAATGCAATGCCGATTTTCGTCTCTTCGAGAGTGTGGGCAACCATATTCTGACCATAGGAAAAACGGTACTTGAATCTCCCGAGCATGGCAACCAGCGGTGCCGGCAGATTATACACACCGACCGCATGACACAATTTCTGCCCCTCCTCAAACATGATGCGTTCGATCTCTTTTTTGACCTGTTCCACAACATCCTCGATTCTGCCGGGTTGGATTCTGCCGTCACGGATCAGCCGCTCCATAGTAACCCGGGCGATTTCCCGGCGGACCGGATCAAAACTCGACAGCCTGATAACGCCTTCTTCGTCCAGGTCGACATCCACTCCGGTCGCTGTTTCAAATGCCCTGATATTTCTGCCTTCCTTGCCGATAATCCTGCCTTTGACATCCTCATCCGGTACCTTGATAACCGAGACCGTATATTCGGCCACATAATCAGTCGCCCCGTGACGCATAGCGTCGATAAGTATTTCCTTTGCCTTCTGCTCGGCCACTTCATGAGCCTCTGCCTGGGCTTCACGGATTTCCCTGGCGATTTCTTCCCTCAGTTTGCTTTTCAATTCGGTCAGTATCTGAATCTTGGCTTCTTCATGAGTCAGTCTGCCGATGTTCTCCAGTTTTTTCAGATGGTCCGCTTTCAGACGGTCGGCCTGAGCAATGCGTTCATCCAGATCATTGAGGCGTGAGTTGACAATTCTTTCGCGTTCTTCCAGGGCACCTTCCCGGTGTTCGATCTGTTCAAGCTTTCGCCGCGCTTCAGCTTCCGCCTGCTGACGTAGCCGGTAAGCTTCATCTTTGGCTTCCAAAACCAGTTCCTTAGCTTTGGCTTCAGCAAGCTTTACCTGCGCTTCCAGCTGCCGCCGGTCCCCGGCTGCAGTCTGATCGCTGTCCGGCGTGATCTGAACAGCAGAAACCTGCTGCGGCTGAACCCGGGGTTTCACGGATTGGGATTTCGGCTCTTTTTTCCTGGGCGGCTGCGGTTTCGACTTTACCAGCGTGGATAGTGTTTTCAGTACGTCAAACATATTCCTCCCTAATATCGGCAAAAATTATTCAACCGGTGGTCAGACAATGAGATGGAGTAGCGACCCCGCCGGGCGGGGTAGTATTGAAGTCAGGCGGTCAGCCAGGACTTAGCAGAAATATCCAATAACCTCAGTTGCTCCATACTTTGCAAAAAACATACGCTACTAAACTCATTATTGACCGATTATCATCACGTATTGTAGTCTTTCCCCAGAAGTTCGTCAATTGCAGCGACAGCCGTTTCCGTGTCGAATCCCCTCCGATATAACAGAGCATAAAGCTTGTTCCGGATCTCCCGGAGGGATTGGCTCCGGAGTTTCGGGAGGTGTTTAGCGGCGGCTCTGGCAGCCAGTTCGCGTTCCGATTCCGTATCCGGTCCGACAGCTTCCGACAGTATCTGTTCGGAGACTTCCCTGGCTACGCCCTTACGGCGCAGTTCCATTGCTATCACCCTGCGTCCGTAAGGCTTGGCGGATCGCCGGGACCGGCTCCACCACCGGGCAAATTCCGTATCGCTGGCATACCCGAGTTCGGTGAGCCTCTCGAGCACAGCCTTTTTTACAGTTTCGTTCGTACTTTTTTTGGTGAGATATGCAGAAATTTCGGACCTGCTGCGCGGCCTGATGCTGATGAATCTGAACGCGGCATTAAGTACCTTCCGGTACTGGTCATCGTCCATAAGGCGCAGGTGGTTAATCAGTTTCGGAATTGTGGGCTACCTTGACATGTACCTGTCCGCTCTTGACGGCCTTCCAGACCGCATCGGTGATTTCTTTAGTGATCTTATGGTTTTCCCTGAGAGCCGCTTTGGCTGCTTCCCTTCCCTGGCCCAGCATCTGGTTACCATATTTCAGGAATGCGCCTGATTTGGCTAAAATTCCGTGTTCCAGGGCAACGTCTATCAACCCGGATTCCCGGGAAATTCCGTCATGCATAACATCGTATTCAGCAACCCGGAAAGGCGGCGATACCTTATTTTTGACTATCCGGACCCGGAGCCTGCTGCCGATTACCCTTTCACCGTCTTTCAGTGTTTCGATTTTCCGGCAGTCCAGCCTGATGCTGGCATAAAACTTCAGCGCCAGACCGCCGGGGGTTGTCTCCGGATTGCCGAATATGACGCCGATTTTCTGGCGCAGCTGGTTGGTAAAAATTACAATAGTCCGGGATTTGGATATGACTGCTGTCAGTTTGCGAAGTGCCTGTGACATCAGCCGGGCTTGTAGTCCCATAACGGAATCGCCCATTTCGCCTTCAATTTCAGCCCGCGGAACCAAAGCAGCCACTGAATCGATAACTATGATATCTATACCGCCGCTCCTGATCAGAGTTTCGGCTATTTCAAGTGCCTGTTCACCGGTATCCGGCTGGGATATCAGGAGGTCGTCCAACCGGACGCCGAGAATTTCCGCCCATTGGGGATCCAGCGCATGCTCTGCGTCTATGAATGCAGCCACACCGCCGTTTTTCTGCGCCTCGGCAATGGTAGACAGGCAGAGGGTTGTCTTTCCGGACGCTTCCGGACCGTAAATCTCAACCACCCGGCCTCTCGGCAGTCCTCCGACCCCGAGTGCCAAATCGAGCGGAAGTATGCCGGTTGAGACGGCTTCGACTCCGGTTTTACCGGTTGTCTGTTCTCCGAGACGCATGATGGATCCCTTGCCGTATTGCTTTTCGATCTGATCCATCGCAAGCTTGATAGCCTGAAGCTTCTGGTCAACGGCCATAATTTGTTTCTCCTTTCAGAAAATAGGCGGCAGGTTGAAGCAAGTGCAATTTTTCCACAACCGGTGGTAAAATACAAGGGTCTTGGAACCACTGAATTAATCCGTCGCGGGGGTGTGGTTCCGGATGTGTTCCCTCAGCGACACATATTGGGGGGTATCGTCGGGAAAAAACTGCAAGGTTTTGTCCCGGAATTCGGGGTGTGGCGCAATTGGCTAGCGCATTCGCATGGGGTGCGAAAGGTTGCCAGTTCAAGTCTGGCCACCCCGACATAATATATAAAGCCAGTCCCGGAAGATTTTGCCAGTTTCCCGCTTCTCCCGACATGGTCGGGATTTGCGGGATTAACCCGCAGTAAGACTCCCGCATGGCTGCGGATCGTTAACTGCGGGTTGAACAAGTCTGGCCACCCCGACTAAATTTTCAGAAGCAATCTTTTATTTCCGGAAACTAATAATCCGATTACTTAGTTGCCAAATTCCGGATATTCCCACCGCTGACAGCGTAATAATCACCGGATAGAAAGGAATGCTCAGACGGTACTCGGCGTGGCTGAAACTGAAGGCAACCATTCCGTATAAAATCGTACCCACCAGAACCATCCAGATATACCGCCGGTTGCCGTCACGCATCATTATCCGCCCGAGAAAAATGCCGGCGGCCGCCAAACCGAGAAGTGCCAGATTCCCGGAATATACGATATACCGGCGGTCCTGCCATCCGGGTTCTTCATAAAAAAATATATTTTCCTTCTGCCAGACGTACCACATCTTGTAAAACCGCCAGCGGACATAATCGACCGGATCGCTTTTAACGACTTCCCATCCTTTCAGAAAGTATTTTTTAGCTAATGCCCGGCGCTCCCGGGTCGTCCGGTCCGGATAGAATTCCGACCAGTATTCCCGCCACATAATCAGCTGATCAACCGGATACATTTTCGTAAACGGCGGCAATATTTTCAGTGTCGCACCGTTAAAAAATTCCATTGCATAAAAACTGTCCACCTTGGAAATGGAAAGCTCCCGGTAATCCCGCCAGTTGGTATACAGCGGATAAAGTACCGTAATCACCATGCCGATGATGACTGCCGCATAAGCCAAAAGGTGTTTTTTAAAGGGTATGAAAAAGAGCGTGAGAAATAACGGCACAGCCGCCCAGATAAATGCCGAGTTCCGGGTTTCGGCAGCCATACCGGCAAAAAATCCCAGCAGGAGGCCCCAAAACGGATGCTTCCGCTTGACGAACAGGTATCCATAAACTAAGGCGTAAGTGATGAAAAACGCATCCAGAATCTCGGACAGGAGGACGCCGACATACCCGGCGGTAAACGGATTAACAGCATACAGAAGTAAGCCGGTCCAGGCTGCCGGCTTCTGCCTGACGGAAAACCGTAACAGGAAATAAATCCCGACTGCTGTCAGGCTGTCCAGCACTGCATTTACGGTATACACGGCCGGGTAATCGGCAAATCCTGCGAATTTGTAGACTGTTGCCAGCATCAGAGGAAACGGGTATGAACGGTAGCTGTGAGATGCCAGCATCTGCGGATGATAATAGATTTTCGTAGCATACCACTGATATTCGTCCTGGTCATAAATGACCGGTTGCGGCACCAGGGTAATAAACCACAGACGGTACCAGACAGCACCGAAAAATACGGCAGTAACCATAGCCGCTTCCAGAAAAACTTTCATCTGACTGTTCGGAAATTTCATATTAGTCCTGATCTCCGAAGACCTCACTGCACAACATATGTTATACCGTAAATCCGCATCCTGTCACAACAGAAATTCCGTCATTGGCGGGAAAATTTTTAAGGCAGCGGAACCTGATCGGATTTTTTACCGCTTCGGGGACTGTTTTCCCGCCCTTGCCCCGTATAATCTTACCGTTCACCTTTCTGTACTATCCGTACACGGTTCACGGAGCGATTTGACGGGGCTCGGGTAATATTGACCGGTTACGAAGAGATATCAGTCCATCCGGTTCTTACCGCTTCGGGGATTGTTTTCTCGCCCTTGCCTTATGGGCGAAACCGGCTTTGCGCCGCTGTTTGGCGCGCGGATCCCGGGTCAGAAATCCGCGTTTCTTGAGAATCGGCCGGAATTTTTCAAGGTCTACTTTCAAAAGCGCCCTGGAGATGCCAAGTATGACGGCTCCTAACTGTCCCTGAAGGCCGCCCCCCCGGGTTTTCACGCTGACGGCAAACCTGTTTAAAGTATTAGTAGTCCGGAAAGGCTCCAGGAGGTTCCGTTTTGACACGTCACCGGGGAAATATTCATCCGATGACTTGCCGTTAACTGATACTGCTCCCTTCACCAACGCATTGCCGCTGACGGTAATATTGTCCGCGTTAACATATAACCGTACCCTTGCGGTTGCTACTCGCCGCCGGCCGACAGCTTCATAGTAAGACACTGCGGCTTCCGCCGGCATTTCTTTTTCTTCCTGCGGTTTCTCAACTGATTCAGTCTGTTTCTTCGGCATACTGACTACTTTCCGGCAGCTGATTGGGATACTTTAGTTGAATACGGATGGTCCGTTTCGGCAAAAACATATAACCGGGTTATGAGTCTATCACGGAGTTTATTCTTCGGCAACATTCCCCAGACGGCATGCCGGACTATTTCTCCGGGATTTTCCTGTCTCACCTGCCAGAGCGCCTTGGCCTTCAGACCGCCGGGATATCCCGAATACCTGGTGTACAGTTTGTCCTTCTCTTTTTTACCCGTGACGGCTACATACCTGGCGTTAATAACGACTACATGGTCCCCGCAATCCAGGTTTCTGACGAAGTACGGTTTGGATTTCCCCATCAACTTGAGGGCGATTTCAACTGCCGCCCGGCCCAGCACTTTATCTTTGACGTCAACAACGTACCATTTCCGCAATATCTCTTTAGATTTGGTGGGGGGAGTCGTGGTTTTCATGTTTTTTTCCTTGCCGGTTTTTTGGTCCGTTTCACCGGTGTTGCTTTTTTCGATGGTGCTGATCTGACAACCGCTGCCCGGCGGGCAGGTTTCACACCGGCCTTCTGAACTGCCTTTCCGGTACGCAGAGCCATTGGAGCGGGAGCAGTGCGTTCACCGACGAAAGACAGAAG
>Ga0154812_107_pt22 | contig 10140 bp, 8 predicted proteins | sample Rifle2008BG16ft_FD_105820 | JGI IMG/M metagenome (GOLD analysis project Ga0154812, IMG submission 105820) | Candidatus Gottesmanbacteria bacterium RBG_16_52_11 | reverse complement strand
TCATCCACCGCCTGGTAAATCAGGAGCCATCCCTTGTCGGTTTTGATAGGTGGTGCGCCGATCCCTAACTTCCGGGAATCCCAGTTGGTGTACCGCGGCGGAATGAAGTAATCCCCTTTCAGGAACCTGGATTTGCCGTCAAAAGCTTCAAGGTCATCCACGTAATCCACCAGGATATTCGGGAATATCCGGTGGAATACGACGTACTTGCCGTTTACTTTCTCCGGCAGTACGCAGGCATTCTTGTCAACGACACCCGGCGGCGACACCAGGACCGGCTCCTTCCACCTGTCCCAGCGTCCGTTATGGAAGTCCGAAACCGGAATCGACGTCATGGCCACCCGCGGATGGGTCCGGCCGTTGTAGGCAACATACATCATGTAATAGGTGTCATTTATGCGGGTAACCCGGGGATCCTCTACCCCGCCGTAGGCTCCGCCGGAGAAATACGGTGATGAAAAGGCTCCGCCATTGTCGATCGTCGACAGTTCGAAATCCTTGGTTGGCACGTAAATCGGCTCCGGATGCCGGACGTCGAAATTTACCCCGTCAACGCTGGAAGCGTAGCCCAACACCGACACGTCATTGTCACCCACCGCCCGGTAGATGAGGTGGATCCGGCCGTTTTCGTAGATGGCCGCCGGATTAAATACCGCTTTGCTTTCCCATAAGTGTGACGCAATCGGCTTGAGTATCGGATTGGATGTGATCTTCTCCAGTACGAGTTTGAGCTTCTTGCCCTTTGCAATATCCTCCCGGCTGCCGGTCACAGGGTGGGCAATCGCCACGATTCCGTCATCCTGGACATCCCAATAGGAAATCAGCGTATTATCGCGGTGTACCAGTCCGACCGGGCTGACCTGCTTGGTAGCCAGGCCTTCGATATTCTCAAGTATGGCGATGGTTGACCGCCACACCAGCTTGGCCGGATTATTCTTGTCAAAGACCGCAGTCCCCAGGGCCCAGCTGTCGGTGCCGTTGTAATCTCCCCGGACATAATAAACAACCGCCAGCCCGCGGTCTGTCGGGAAAATAGTACCCACCGACAGATCCCCCGCATCATAACTTTCCGGACGCGGCGCCAGTACCGTCTCTCCGGGAGTCCAGTGGACCAGGTCGGATGAGTACGCTACCCTGATGGATCCGTGCCCGTAATACATGACCGCCTTGCCCTTGTAACGGATATCCGGCACGATCATGCAGGGGTCAGCCATCTCCGCCGTTACCCCGGCTTCATCAGCCAGTACGATTTCGCCCAGAACTTTCCACCGGACTAGGTCGTCCGATACCGCGACAAACGGGTGGGATTTATGGAGGTAAGTCGCCAAGTATTTACCGCGCATCACCGAGAACCGGAAATCCGAGCATTTTCTGGAGTCAACAGTAGTCTGGTTCGGTTCCGCCAGAACCGGTGTTCCCCTGAAGGGTACGAAATCGAATCCGTTGCCCGATGACTCCACCAGAAATGAGTGTGTTTTCTTAGTCAGACTGTTGTAGTAAAGGTAGACCGTATTGCCTACCGCGTGTACACCAAGTCCGTATGGAGCGATCCTGCGGGCCATAATATGATTTCTGGTACTAATTATAAAGAACGTCAAATCTGTCGGTTTTTCAAAACCGACATTTAATTCTAAAGTACGCTATAAACAGGAGTATTGTCAACCGTTTTTTCAATACCAAAATACTATAGCTTAACCAAAAATCGGATTTATCGGATTACACGGGCATTTAATTAAATTTATAAGATAGTCTGTTTACTTTCGCTTTTTTATTTTTTCATCCCGGAAAGACTACGGTTATCCATTTGACTTTTGACATCTGACACTTGACTATGAATATATGCCGCGACTCCCATCCCCGAGAAAACCTGCTTCCCGTTTCCTTCTCTATGCCCTCTCATACGCCCTGGGGTATGTTATGTTCCTGACCTTCCTGACCGTACTACTGCCACGGATCCTGCCCTGCATGGCTCCGGTCAACGGACAATCGTACGCCTTCGACGACTGCACGACGGTCAGTATCCTCGACACATACATAGGAATTGCCCTGTCAGTATTTGCCCTGTCGACCTTAGCCGTTTACCTGTTGTCCCATAAGGACAGCCTAAATCTGACCGTCACTTACGCGTGTATGGCGGCACTGTCGATCATGGTCGGATACCACATCCTCGTCCCCCGCGCCGAAGCTGCCTCCCGCCAAGCCCCGATCCTGCTGGATTCTCTTAAAGCCAATTATTCTAATTGATCTAATTATTCTAAGTACCCTAATTTAGGTCAATTTCTTCGTTTAGAAAAATTAGACTAATTTTTTGTATGTTTGATTCTTTTTGATACAATCAAACAGTATAAAAGGATATCCCGGTGCAGCACCGAAAAATATCCTCAGCACCTTAAAACGGGAAATGAATTTAGTTGGCCGTCCCGTAATCCCGAAAAATCGGAATTACCGGTCGGCAAATTATTTATCTATGGAGGTTTGTCATGCATGCTCATCTGTACTTTCCGACAATCGCTTCGGCTTTCGCGATAACGGCCACCGCAATCGCGTTTGGCTATGCGGTTGCAAAGAACGACAAAGACGTATTTTATTGGTGTGGAATCGGAAATCTGTTAATTTTAGTGGGTACTTTTTTCAAACTGACATCAATCATTTTTCAGTTTGATTCAGATTGGATGGTGTACTTTATTATTTACCTGATTCTGATTGCATACTTTTGCATTTCCTACCTCGTGGCCTTTCTGGTCGGGATGTACTGCATGTACAAATCTACCCTAGTCAAATAATCTCCCGTTTTTTTACTTACTCCTGCTGCGGCGCCTGTCCTTTTAAAAACCCGAGTCCGGGTAACCATGGCTGCAGCAGGAGTAATATTTTTGATACTGACTTATAGCTTTTGACATAGTGTTTTATATATTAGTATAATCCTGACGTATGGCCACAAGTCCGGAAAACCGGTTACCTTTCTTGCCCGATTCCGAAAATCCACTGCCTGCAATGGCTCCCGAAGACCTGGCTAACTTATATGAAATACACGGACTCCCTCCCTCCCCAGACAGGGAAGAAATCTGGGCGGTTTTAAGCAATCTGTTCCCGGACCAAATCTATCCTCCGGTTGATATCAGTACTAACCTGCCTGATGCCCTCAGGCTGGCTACCTGGGGACGGGAAATCGCACCGCAGCTTCTGGAAACTTTCGCGCAAGAAATTGCCACCGCAGCCAGCCCGTCCCATGTGTTGGGAGCACTCCGGAACGTCGAATTCCGGCAAAACATATTGGACCGCGCCAAACCGCCCCGCTGGACAGAAGAGCAGCAAAGGATGGCGGCAGTGATCGCCTGGAACGAGTTAACGCCCGCACAGCGCCAGGCTCTGATTACCGGCCACGATAATATCAGGGCGGGCATTGCAAACATAAACCGGCAGCCAACGACTTACCATAAACTTCACGAAACCCAGATGGCAAATCCCGATTTCAGATCAGCGTTTACCTGTTTAACCAATATGGCCGCAATAATCCTTGAAGCAACCGCTGATTTGCCTGATGAAAGTGAGAACAGTCTGAATTCCCGATACGGGAATGCTATCCGGGCCGAATCCGACCGTCTTGCAGCAGAAGCTGATGAGCGGGATCAGCTTGAAAAGAAGAAACAGGAGCAATTGCTTCGGGCAGACAGGAAATATAGGAAAAAAACCGAGGTGCCCACACGCCCCATAGATAACAATCGTTCCGAGTAAGAATAACCGGCAGTAGCCTGTTTATCCGGTGGCGGCACCGTGCTGCGGGGTAATGGGTTTTTCCGGAGACTTATTGTGTACTTTCACTTCCCCGTTCCCGTTGGCCAGGTGGAAGGCTTTGCGGTAGAAATAGTCGATGACCACGTCCTGATACAGGTCGGACATCTGATCCGCGATATTATCCCACGAAAACAATTTTACCCGCTCGATACCGTTTTCCCGGAGAAGTTTATGAGCTGTGGCATGAGTCATCAGGTACCGGATGCGTTCGGCAAACGCTTTGGCGTTCCCCGGCTCGACTAAATAACCGGACTTACCGTCCCTGATTGTCCACTGGATGCCTCCGACCCGCGATGCCACCACCGGCGTGCCCGAGGCCATTGACTCCAGGGGCACCAGTCCGAAGGGTTCGTAATATGACGGAACCACGGTTACGTCCGCTGCGGCATAATAGAAAGTCAGCAGCTCCCGGTTGATGCCGCCGAGGAAACGGACGATGTCTTTGATGCCGAGCTTATCGACTATCCCCTGCAGCCTTTCCCATTCCTTCAGTTCTGACGGCTCCATTACCTTGCTTTTGTGCCCTTTGGGATTACCGCCGGCGATATAACACCGCATGATCGGCCGCTTATCCGGCATCAGCCGCGCCAGCTCGGCGACGGCTTCAAGCAGCGTATCGATCCCCTTGCGGCGTTCGATGCGGCCGACATAGAGCGCGATCAGCCGGTTGATTGAAAAATGCAGCACCCGTCGCGCCAGTAGCTGGGGTGTGGGCTGAAAACGGTTCAGATTTACGCCTCCGGGGATGACGGTGATCTTCTTGGGATTGGTACCGTATAGTCTGATCATTTCATCCCGCATCTGCGGGCTGGTAGCGATGATCCGGTTGTCTGCGGTCATGATTTCCTTCTCGATGGCGATCCGCTCATGCGGGGAAGGATCGGTATCCTTGAGGAAATTGTGCCGGACGATCCCCAGGGTATGGAAAGTGTTGACAAACGGGATGCCCAGCACTTTAGCGCTCTGGAGCGCCGCCCATCCGGAAAAATAATAATTGCCGTGAATCAGCAGGTATTCCAGCTTGTTCTCTTTCTGGAACTTCAGGAAGCTTTCAACGTATTCGGGCATGTACGTAAACAGCTTATCCCGCGGCACGAAAGATACCGGTCCGGCTTTCAGCCGGATGACACGGGCATCCTGGCTGACTTTGGCGATATGTGTGGTTTTGAGTGACGACGCCCGGGTATACACGTCCGTGTGCCATCCCAGTCTGGACAGGGCGCGGGTCAGCTCGAGGACGTAAACGTTTTCCCCTCCCATGTACCCTGCCCCGATCGGAGCCAGCGGGTCAGCGTGGTCCGTAAATATGGCAACACGTTTGATCATAGTGATTATAATAGCAAAAATATTTGGGATGGGCAACATACCCGCTGCCAGTATGAGTTTACCTATCTCAATCTATTACTTAACAGGCCGTATTATATATCGATGACAGTAATTTGATCCGAAGCGCGGGTCTTACCTGAAGTTGAAACTAATACCGAATCTTTACAGGATACGGATACCCGCCGTCCACCTGAAATCCCGGCAATGATCCGGTTCTGAGCCGCGGAGGCGGCTCTCGTGTATAATACATACACCGGAGACCGTCATTCTGCCCCCATATCTTATGCGCATCGCCATAATTGCCACCAATATGATCAGGATCCACAGCGGTGCCGGTAAGGGTACGGAGATATTTGTCCACCTCTTTACTACAGAACTGGCCCGATATGTCCGCAAACATAATCTTCCGATTGAAATCACCCTTTTTGCCGCCGGTGATTCCGAGGTTGATATTCCGGTCACCAGCATCCGTCCGGTAGCATCATCCGAAGATCCGGACGTAAGCCCGTCGCTCTACAAGCTGTACGAACTAAGCCTCGTATCGGAAGCTTTCAGACGGAGTGATGATTTCGATCTCTTCCATGTTCATATATCCAACGGGGAATATGTATTGCCGATAGCGCGGCTGGTCAATAAACCGATACTTATAACCATGCACGGCGGGGATGATGATGCCTACCATCCGGATTATTTTTCCCAGTATAAGAAGGACCGGAAAATCCATTTCGTCAGCATATCCGAGTCCCAGAAAAACCGGCTGCCCAATGTCCGTCACGAAAAAATTATCTACCACGGCATTGACGTCGATGACACTTTCACCTTCAACCTTGAGGGCGGCGGGGAAATCATGTGGGCCGGACGGGCTGTGCCTGACAAGGGACTGGATATCGTCATGGACGTAATCCAGAAAGTGAAAAAGCCGGTCCGGATATTCCCGCTGATCAAGCCCGAAACGATCAATTGGCTGAATGAGGACGTGCTGAAGAAACGCTCCAGAATTGCCAAATATTCAAAGATTAAAATCGATATCAACCTGTCGCGCTATGAACTGGTCAGGCAGTATCAGACCTCCAAGCTTTTCCTTTTTCCGACGGAATGGGAAGAACCCTTCGGGCTGGTTATCGCCGAATCAATGGCCTGTGGCACCCCGGTGGTGGCGTTTGCCCGGGGATCGGTTCCCGAAATCGTCAGGGACGGAACCTGCGGATTTATCATAAATCCCTCCGATACGGATATCAGGGGCGATTTCATAATCAAAAAAACCGGACTGAACGGTCTGGTTGAGGCAGTAGAACGGATTTATGCCATGGATCAGTCTGAGTATCTGGCTCTGCGACGGAGCACCCGGGAACACGCCCAGTCCAGATTCCAGGTCAAACGCATGGTCCGGGAATATGTGGAATTATATAATGAATTGGTGAAACGGTAACAGGAATTCAGCATACAATATCCTGAATACTGTATAAGGCATACCGTATACGTTTAAAGTTGCGCTACTGACTCGTATACCTTTTCGTAACCGTCTACCATCTTTGAAATTGTAAACTGTTCCTCGACATGCTTCCTGCAATCATCACGGCTTATTTCACTGATCCGATTCAGTGCCGCAGTCAGTCCGGCAACTCCGCGTTCCTTTATGATCCAGGATCCGATACGGCTCCTATGGATTTCCTGCATCGCCGGTTCATCCGACTCCGGCGGATCGACAATAAATCCGGTCACGCCGTCCCGGACGATTTCCGGCACGCTCCCCCGGTTATAAGCAACGACCGGTGTGCCGCAGGCCATAGCCTCGATCATCACCAATCCGAACGGCTCTTCCCATCTGATGGGCATTAAAAGTGCCCTGGCTTTCTGGTAATACGGATACAGCATCCCCGGTCTGACGAACGGAATGTACACCGCATGGATACCGTCTATCTGAGGCAGAATCGATCCGTACCAGTATTCACCGGCTGCCTCATCACGCAGGTCCGGATGGCCGACTATATAACACTGGAGCCCGGCCGCCTTAGTCGCCAGGATCGCATCCAGCTGGCCTTTCTTGGACAGAATCCGGCCCATGACGGCGCCGACCGGCTGCGGACCGGCGGAAAAAGGGTACGCACCGGCGTCAATGCCGTGGTGGACGGTATCGGTGAAATTCGCGCTGACCGACTGCCGCTGGGCGTTACTTATGGATACCAGGCGGCAGTTCGGCAGCTCCCGCAACTCCTCTGCTGCCTGCCTCTGGTCTCCTTCCAGCGGATCATGGAGGGTGATAACGAATTGAATTTCCCGGGGCGCTTCCCGGATGAGGGGTGCCATCCCGACGGTCTGGTGGAGGTGGTAAACGGATATGCCCTCAGATTTGCCGGTTTCGATCATTTTCCGGAACATGTCCGCTTCATCAGTCCTTTTGCGTTCTTCGTATTCATCCAGGCTCAATTCATTTTTCAGTGCCGATACCGGTTTCATGCCGAAATCATATAACCTGGCGCCGGTGACGGAACCCTGCGGCGCGAAGAGATACACCTCATGACGGGACCGTCTGACCAGTTCCTCGGTAATCTGGGATACCAGAAGCCAGGGCGCCAGAATCTTCGCTTCAAGCGGCGGAATCGGATGCATCGGGGTGATCATCATTCCGATTTTCATAAAAATATTTCGGAGTGGGAAACCCGAAAGGGGTATCCCCGCTTCCTTATAAAACTTCCCTTCGGGGAATACTATTTTTTACCCTCAAGGATTTGATTGTAAACCTCCAGATACCCGCGGGCCATGACCGCTTTCGTAAACCGCTCTTCCACAGCTGCCCGGCACCGGTTCCGGCTGATTTTGGCAACATCAGCTACCTGCTTTGACATCTCTCCGACCGACGATGAGAGATACCCGTTGCGGCCGTTTTCGATGATTTCCGGAAATGATCCCCGGGACATGCCCAGTACCGGCGTTCCGCAGGCCATTGCCTCAATCAGGTTGAGTCCGAACGGTTCCTCCCACTGGATCGGAGCTAGCAGCGCATATGCGTTTTTGATCAGGTCAACTTTTTCGGCAAAATTTATCTCGCCGATAAACTCGATGTGTGTTCCGTCAATCATCGGTTTGACTTCTTCGTAGTACTTAAGGTCTACCGAATCGACTTTGGCGGCAATTATCAGCTTCATGCCGGCACTTTTGGCTACATCGATTGCTTCCTTCACTCCCTTCTCCGGAGACATCCGCCCCAGAAGGAACAGGTACTGCCCCCGGTTGTTGGAAACCGGCTCGGTATCACCCCGCAGCTGAAAAAGTGACGTATCGATGCCGTTATATACGGTCCTGACGTAATTCAGAGACGGGTAAGCTTTGCGCTGGTTGTCGGAGATCGAGACGAACGGCCGTCCGGGACTGGCATCATAGCCGACCCGCTGATAGGCAAGATGCATCGGCCCGTGCAGTGTCGTTACTACCGGTTGACCGATCAGTTCGTGATACAGAAGGAACCGCCAGCCGATGTGGTTGTGGACGATATCAAATGGTTCTGCCGACAGCGCTTTGACGACTTTGGCAATTCCCAGGTATTTCACCGCTTCCCGCGCTTTCATGTCCGAAACGTAGGGTTCGATGGTCCGGACCGCCTGCGGGAAAACCGGCACCAGGCGGCACGGCACCTTCGAGTCGCCGCTTCCGAACACCGTCACCTCATGGCCGAGCGCCACCAGTTCCGTCACGATGTTATATACCACCAGTTCAGTCCCTCCGTATTTAAGCGGCGGTACGGCTTCCTCAAACGGCGCAACCATTGCTATTTTCATATCCGTGCAAGGTGTAAATCTCCTATAAGATGTTCAGCGGAAAAAAATATATCGGCAGGCATAGGGTTATTGTAACAAATCAGCAGGTCCGGCAGATAATCAGTGATACGGATTCATCCGATGCGTACCGGCAGAATACGCCGTCAGTATTTTGAATACTTCGTCAGACTGCCGGGGATCCTGAACATAACCGGCTTTTTCAATCAGGTGCCTGTGGAGCGATTCATTCGAAATGGCCGACAGCACTATCCGATCGGCTTCCATATGGACAGCCATGTCTTCGAGATCCGTAAGTGCCTGTGAACCTACTCCCTGCCCGCGGACCGACGGATCAAGCCACATGAACCAGGCGTCCACGGTGCGGGTGCCGGGCACCCATTTCATATGCAGAGACTGTAATAATTCGCTTTTGGCAGTTGCACTGACAAAGAATGATCCGGGTATTTCCGGATCGTACTCTTCATTGATTTCCAGTTCCGGAATCCGGTCATCCATCAACCGGCTCAGCTGCCAGAGGAAATAGAGCAGGTTGTCGCGGAAGCGGTCTTTTTCCGCCTGCCGCCAGGCAGCGCTTCTCTCTCCCGGATTACCATCGGGACCAGTCATAATACTATATATTATATCAATATATAAATTATAATATCATTTGTGACTTACCCGGAGGGTCACCCACCCCCTCTGCCGGGTTGAGATCATCGTCCGCCGGTTGGCGGATCAGGATAAATCCTTCGGCCGGGCCTCACTGTCAGTCCGATGATGGCCTCATCGATAAAAGCAGATAGACATATCTGGCGTGGAGCCTGGCTTTGAACGCTTCATGGCAGGTTCCGAATTCACAATCCTTCCAAGCGTTAGCCACTTCACCCATTGCGTCCAGGAAGCTCATTTTATCCATCGCCGTACGTTCCTCTTTGGGAATACTCGACAAATGTTCGGCAATGGAAGTTAGTGCTATCAGACGGGCCACTCCCCAGGGGAAAATCAGTCTGGGGACATCACCGGATGAATCAGGATCAGGGTATAAAAGATCAGTTACGTTTTGCGGTGTCAGTCCCCGGCCCGGATCGTAGTCCTCACCCCAGACATAATGAGTTTTGCATCTTAGTGTGACCATTTCCAGAGCATACACAGTGAGATAATCGCCCGGTTGGCTCAGGGAAATTTCTCTGAAATGGGAATCATCTTCCAATAAGCTGAAAGCTCTCGCGAGCGCTACCGGATCAGGAGGTTCGAATCTGCCGAG
>Ga0154812_107_pt19 | contig 10501 bp, 15 predicted proteins | sample Rifle2008BG16ft_FD_105820 | JGI IMG/M metagenome (GOLD analysis project Ga0154812, IMG submission 105820) | Candidatus Gottesmanbacteria bacterium RBG_16_52_11 | reverse complement strand
TGCCGCCTGCCCCGTAGACGCGACACCGTGACGCGAGGCTGTAAGCCTCGGGATCGGCGAGCGTTATACCGGGGTACCTAAATCAATGCCGATGCGTTTGGTAAACATGGCTAAAACTCAAAACAAATTACCTGAACGAAAGTATATGTGCCCAAAATTTTATAATGTAGTCTATTGTATTTCAGTTTATAGGTTTTTAGTTGTGGTTTTACGTTTTGAATATTGAGTTTTGAGTTTCACCTCAATCAGCCCGGTCTGATTAGACAACTCTACAAGCGGAAATTACGGGAAATCCGACTATGATGATACCACACTATGCATTATAATAATGATTACGGTATGCCGAAAAATAAAATCCGCGACCTTCTTATACCTTTCATTACGTTAGTGATTATTTTGATAGCTTCCGTATCAGTGATTTCCTACGGCCGCGGTTACCGCCTGAACATCACCCAGAAAGCCATCAATCCTACCGGTCTGATCGCTGCGACATCCGATCCGACCGGCGCCCAGGTCCTCATTGACGGCAACCTCAGAACCGCGACCAATAATACGATCAACGTCGACCCGGGCTGGTATACCATAACCATCCAGAAAGAGGGTTTCCAGACCTGGGAGAAGCGTCTCCGGGTACAGGGTGAAGTCGTTACCCGGGCTGACGCATACCTCTTCCCCACTAATCCGTCATTGTCGACGCTGTCAACTAACGGCATCGTCAATCCCGTGCTTTCCCCTGACGGCACCAAACTGGCCTATGTGATTCCGGAATCAGCCACCAGTACGGCCTCTGCAAACCTGGTCAGGCGGGCCGGTATCTGGATCTTTGACCTGGCTGAGCGGCCGCTCGGACTCAACCGGGACGCCCGCCAGATCGTCAAGAACGGAATCGCGGATTTCAGCGATACCGTACTTACCTGGTCGCCGGATTCGGAACAGATTCTGGCAGCCGTAGCTCATCCGATCACGAAGTCAGTCTCCTATTACCTCCTGGAATCCGGACGGCTGAACGAGTCACCCCGCCTGGTTACCGACATTGCCGCACTGGTTTCCGACTGGGAAATAATGACTGCCCAGCGCGAAACCGAACTATTGACCGGCATGCCGGGAGTACTGGCCGAAACCATAAAAACCAATATGCAGATTCTGTCTTTTGCTCCGGATGAAACCAAAATTCTTTATCAGGCATCCGTTTCGGCGACACTTCCCGACATAATCGTACCAGCACTTATAGGATCAAACTCTATAGAACAGCAACGGAAAATTGAAAATGGCTCAGTTTATGTTTATGACATTAAGGAGGACCGGAATTATCTTATCGGCACCGACTCCGATCTCGGGCTGATCCCTGAACCGACACCGACAATAGCCCGGCGACAACCGGCCGCTGTGTCACCGGTCCGCTTCCGGACCTACGTCAGACCGTTGCCGGTCCAGTGGTTACCGACTTCACGGCATCTGTTACTTTTAACTAAGGAACGGATTGAGGCCATGGACTACGACGCCACCAACCGGAAAACCATCTATGCCGGGCCGTTCTGGGACGGATTCATGGTTCCCTGGATGAATGCTTCGCGGGTACTGATTCTGACCACCCTCAATCCGGCTGCCGGCACACCCCCCAACCTGTATGCCGTGAACCTCAGGTGATTAGGTATTTAGGTATATATATTTACACACTCGTCGAGTGTGCTAGGTAGACACCTCCGGTTTAGGCATATAGGTATCCGGGAATTTAAATCCCCGTTGAAGATTTTTCCGGAATGGATCTTACCGAACGCAGGCTGACTTGTCAGGAATGAGACTTTCCGTTCCTGGTGGTATTCCTGGCGGATAACCTGTAGGACAGATTGCGGATTCTGTTTCAGCCGGAGTGAGGTTAGATCCATCGGAAAATCTTCACCCGGGGTGTCGTTTCTTTGACCACTTTCTTTGGACAGGCAAAGAAAGTGGTGTTTCCTCTGGACAAGCAGAGAAATGAACAAATCCCGATTTTGATCCAATAATCTATAGGTCTGCTATATTTATACTGTATTTTCTTGAATCATTTTTCCTGATACGAATTAAACGTGGGTGATGGTGGCAAGGAACACTGCTACGGGATATCACATCTTCTAAACCTCCGCAGCCGCAACGGTAACGGGCACCATCCGATAGCAAATCCGAATCCGCTTACTCACCTCAAACGCCCTGAGCCGGGACAGTTTACCCTGAATCAGCAGTCGCTACCCGACTGGATACAGCTGATCGAACTCCGTCTCCGTCCCGATGAACTGGCAAGTATCCTCATGACACAGGAATCTTTCGAAAGGCTGAACATGTTCCCGATATGCCTCCAATGTCCCAACCAGTTCCATCCCGGCCTCACAGCTAAAATCGGCCAGGAAGGCAAACTCCTGTCGCTAAGTCATTTGGCTCTGGAGGATGCGCTGGAAGTGACCAGACACCATCTGGAACGGGTGCACCGGATCAGCGGGCTTGACGACCTCTATCTGCAGCCATACGGGGACGTCATGATCACGGTGCCGGTGAACCGTGACGAGGTAGGTATCGCTCTCTACAGTACGCTGGTAATGGGTGAGGACAGGTAGCGCTTTACACCGGATCATCCGTATAGGTCTTCGCTCACTATGTTTGCCAGGAAAGTCCCTTCATCGACAGGCACATTCAGTTCATTCAGGCATTCGACGACAATTCTCGCCAGCGATAAATCAGCATATTCGGCAAGCTCAGCCGTAATCCTGTCACGGAATCCCGGTGGCAAACGCATGGGATCGATATGATTCATTGAATCGGTAGGTATCAGGTATCCGCCGTTAATACAGAGCGTCCGATGGGGATGGAAGACAGCGGATCCGGTCTGGAAATCCTTCGAAATGTAACCCAGATATCCGGCATACTGACCGGTGACAACCAGTCCTACATCAGGATCACCGCGGACCTTGAAATACTCAGTTCCCGCCTGTACCCCACCCATAGGGGTACGTACAGCTATTTCATGAACCTGAAGTCCGCGGCTTGGGTGCGCTATATGATCCAGCAGGTCGTTGATTAACTGGACTTCAGCATCTGCACAAAAAGGAGGCCGGAATGGATCCTTATCAAATTCCGCAAACATACGGGTGGAATTGTATCATTAATCCTATAATAATTTAAACCTGGCTGAACGCTTGCCGGTATACTAATGAAGTCCGGATCTGTGTTATTTACGGCACAACAAATTCCGGGGTGAGGTCGGCCGTTTCGAACGAAACGGGATTGGCCAGGTATCCGTCTATTTTACTTTCAAACATTTGTGCCGTTGCAAAAACATCGATCCTTTCCGGCGGCACTTCTGTGAGCATGCCTGCGTCAGCCAAGCGCCGGCGGATACTCCGGATATTAATGCGCCGGAACTGCGGAAGTGCGCTGATCAAACTTCGGGTATGTTCTGTCCGTTCGCCTTAGTTTTCAACCCCGTAACGGAAACTGGCGTAGACATTACGGCCCAGGTTATCATCCGGTTTGAATGTCATCCCGACCATAACCGACCTTAGTCCGCTGGCATCATATTCCACCAATATGATCGGCTGACCGTCAACTATGACTGCCCGGATACTTGTCGTCGGTGTCGTATCGACATTCACCTCTGTTATCCTGGCGCCGTCCGGTCGTTCGAGCAGTGTTTGTTCGGTTGCCGGACTTAACCGCGAAATATCCAAAATTCCGTACGAATGTACCAGTTCATCTGGACTGAGTCTGCTTATTACTTCTCCCGGGAATGACATATGAAAGTATAAATTAACTATAGGTTTTTAGTGACGCAATGTTACCAGAGATCAGCCGGACTGTCCAGAATAGGCGATACGCCGGGTCATCTGTTCATTCGGCCAAACAGCACGGTAGCGGTGTAATTACGATGAACGTATCGGTATCATCTGAATTATTGATCGAATCCTCGATTACCTTAGCTGCACCGATCACCGATGCCAAACGGATATTATCATCTCCCGGGGTAATACCCAACTCCGGATCGTGCCTTGCGCGCCACTTCTGGCCTCCGCTACCGAGGTCATCGCGGTATATCGTCAGATACTGCCAAATTCCGTCACTTGCGCTGGTAGTCGGCCTCACCCTGTCATACAACCTGCCGAATTCAAGTCCCAGATATCCGTACATCTGTTCGGCAGTGGGATCCTGGGGATTCCCATCCGGAGCCAGCTCGCGCAAGGCTTTCAGATTCTGCTCTATCAGCCTGCGGTATCCGGATCCGATACCATTCACGTCTCGGTAATAATGAGTCGGGATACGCAGCGATACGTCACCCAGCGCTGGCGTACCGGTCCGGATAATTCCGGTCAGCATTACCGGTTCACCTTGCGGGAGAACGAACTGAACACTCACCAGGAAATCCCTTTTGCTATTCGGTAACTGTGCCCCTTTCCATTCCCGTAACGCTGGCGCCCACGCCGCTTCCGGTTGGACTAACTGCGCGAAAAGACCCTGATAAATTTCTTTGTTAGGCGAAGTGGGCGGAGTATAGCGTCCGGAAGGGCCGGATGCAAGATTTATCCTCCGCAAGCTTCGGCTTCCGGACTGATCAGGCAGGATCTTATGGTCGTACCCGCAGCAACACCGGTATGATTGTAATACCGGTATCCAGCGACAGACTGTCAGTCAGGTCAACTGCGGAATCAACCAAACTGCGCCGGTGCGACTGCTCATTAAAAGAATGCTCATACATATACCGCTGGCGCTGGGATGTTTCCGTCGGATGGATCCAGCGCTCTGTGAGCAGATACGGATTGGGGAAATAGTTGTCGAATGATAACAGCGTCCGGTATTTGTTTCCGTTTCCGAGCGCCTTAAGTAACCGGATTAATTCACTCTGGGTAATGGCTTCTGAAGTCATTGATTCCTGATTGCCGAAGGCTATCTGGCGGTACAGGGCATCCGTATCAGCATCCATCAGAGGCAGGGTATATGTCACAGGTATCAGCAAAGCGCCGGATCCGTAAAGGGCACCGTCAGGATGGATAAATCCGAAGAGGCTTATTTGCGGTTCGGGTAATTCAACGGATACTGTAAACATTGCCCGGTTATAGACAAACCGGCTCTGCTCGTCATCATGATTAATAGCCACCGGATCATAGGCAGTCTGAGCCAGTTCCCAGGCAGCTATCCGGGCGGCTGTCTGTTCATCAGTATTATTTTCAGTACCTCTCTTCATAAATTTTACCGGGACAGTTGAAACCTGTAATTGTGTAATCCGTCTGACAGACTTCGCAATGCGATATTTTAACGGGGAAATTCACAGTCGGCTCTATAGTATCCCTGGAAGGAATCGAACCTTCATCGGAGGTTTAGGAAACCTCTGCTCTATCCGTTGAGCTACAGGGACATACGCGCTTATTTTACTTTGGAGCAGATATCTATACAAGTTCGTCTGCGGACACGGAAAATCTGTGCTAGAATGCATTTGATCGGGACCCGCCGACAACGAGGGTCCGGACCGGTCCGCCGGCAAACCGGGGTATAGCGCAGTCCCAGAAGTATGTTGCCGAATCACCGGATTCGGCTTACATCTTCGGGATCCCGTACGTCTAAGTACATTTTGTCGGGGTATAGCGCAGTTGGTAGCGCGCATCGTTCGGGACGATGAGGTCGCCAGTTCGAGTCTGGCTACCCCGACAAAATGTACAAGATCGTACTGGGATTGGTAGCGCGCATCGTTCGGGACGATGAGGTCGCCAGTTCGAGTCTGGCTACCCCGACCAAACTGCTCAGTGTAAAGGACGTTTATCCTGAGGAATTCGAAGGAATGAGGTCGCCAGCCTGCCCCGTAGACGCGACACCGTGACGCGAAGCTGTAAGCTTCTGGAACGGCGAGCGTTCTACCGGGGTTTCCCCGCTTCTCCCGACTTAGTCGGGATTCGGGGGATCCGCCCGCAGTAAGCTCAGCGGATCGGAATCGTTTCGCTAACTGTCGGGCCTGACGGGTCTGGCTACCCCGGCAGAAAATCACATAATTATTACTGTGCTATAATCCCGGAAAATACACTGCCCGCAATCATTATGGCATTGGAAATCCGTGAACAGCTGCCTGCGCCCGACCGTTTGGACTCAGCTACAGAATTCTTCAGTATGGCCGCCGTTGAAATCCAGCGCGGTTATGTAAACGAACTGGACCTGGCGACACTGAATACCGACAATTTCTCAGGCAGGGATTATTTCTTTACCGGACTAATGTCCCGATACGGTAATCCAAACGGTGCCGATCTGTCGGAAGCGGCAATCAGGAGGGCGTTGCCTGAATTTATCAACTTTCTTACCGGGGAATTTCCCGGTCAGGATCACGCTGAAGGCGGCTGGGGAATACTCGAAGATATAACTCGGGACGAACCGCCTGACAGGACAGCTACCGAAAGCCATTACAATGTTTCCCGCTGGTACCTGGACACGGAGCATCCCGGCATAATGGTCGGAATCCGTAAGGTCTGGGATGATCATGGTGTCTGGTCCCGGACCTGGTTCCTGTCGAAAAGTCCTATGACTGATGAACCTGCATCCCTGAAGGATAGAATTTCCGGCAGACTGCGCCGGTTTTTCACCGGTGGCGAATGACACCGGTCAGTTTTCCGTGACGACTCCGGTATGTGATGCCGTCCGGCTCCGCAGAATCCACGCCGCCGGCAGCACCACTAAAAGTCCGATGAAGAAGAAATACCCCATGGTTGATGACGGTTGGTAACGTTCCATCGACATGCCGATCAGCGGTCCGCTCAGACTGATGAGGATATTGCCGGACAGGGCGATCGCCGAAAGCGCGGTAGCCCGGTACCGGCTCTCGATTTCCCGGTTTTGGATGGTCACCAGTATCGGCACCCTGAAGCCGTCGGCAAACTTCCGGGTATAGACGGACGTGATCGCCCCTGCCGGCCCCGTGACGAACGACAGCGCCGATCCGGCCATCTGCAGCAGCGTCAGGAATACCGGCACGCTGCGGTCGCCTACCGTCTGAGTACTGCCGGTATCAGTTTGGTACCGACGGCGCGGATGAGATACGTACCGGCAACCAGTATTCCTAACAGTTGCCCGGTGAATCCGGCCTGGGCGATCCGCGGTTCATAGAGGTACCAGAGTCCGGCGTATGCCGTGAAGTTGATCAGGATACTGAATACGGATACTGCGCGGATCTTGGAGTTAGCGAAGATGTGGCGTGCTCCATCTATGTTCTGTCTGACATAATTCCGGAGGGTTATCTTGCGGGATTCCAGGGCCGGCTCGCTGAAAGGAAAGCTCCGGCCAGTTCTGCGACCGATACCACTACCGACCCCCAATATGGCACATGCAGTCCCAAAGGCAGCAGGAATCCCCCGGTCACGCTGGCAGTGGCCATGCCGATGGTGCACCAGAAAAAGGTTTTCGATTCGGTCCGCAGATATTCCCCCTCCGGCCGGCCGTTTTCCTTCATGGAGTCGTACAGGAGTGCCGAAAGGGCTCCTGACTCGAATGCCCAGTTGGCATAGTAGAGGATGTTGCCGATTAAGAAACCGGTGAAGTCGGTCGCTGTCGCATAGGCGATGAACCCGGCGACGCCCAGCACCCGGCCGATGATGATGGTTTTTTCCGGCCGATCATATCGGCGAGCGCTCCGGTCGGCAATTCAAGCAGGATACTGACCAGAAGCCCGATGCCGGTGACGATGCCGATCTGGGTGAATGAGAGGTAGTTACGCCAGATAATCACCCAGACGCCGATCGGGACGTAGAACCACTGCAGAACCGAATCGATCAGGTAAACCCGGATATTGCGCCGCCAGTCGGACACACTTCACCCCCGGTTTAATTATATGCCCGCATCTGCGGCAGTGCATACGGCAATACCGGCAGGAAGAGGCAGCCGGTTCAGAAGCGCGTGTTGAGCTAGCCAGAACAGCTCCGGGAGTTCCGGCGACCCGTCCGCGACCACCCGTTCGGTTGTAGCGGGATCAAACGGCGGGCATGTACTGTCGAACAGGTACAGCATCGAGTCTGCGGATATCCAGCAGTGGGCCGCTGGCTTCCCTGCCGAAAGCGTCACTTTCACCATCCTGTCAGCGTCCCCGGGCTGGAATTCTGCTGCTTTCACCCTGCCATCATCCCCCAGCATCAGGAGCCACCCGTGCCCCTCCAGGGGAATTTCCGTGACTACCGCCTCCGGATTGGTAAGTGAGACCGTCCGGGTGGCTGTCCTGGGCGGCAGGACGAACAGCGCCCCGTTTTCCTCGGATCTGTGTTCGATAGTATCAAAGGGGAAAATATAGTACCCATAATAGAGTGGCCCGTCAGGCATAATCAGGTGCCTGATTTCCCCGTCTATGATTACCCGGCCGCCGGACCAGTCAGCCTCAACGCTCATTCCCCGTTCAATCATGCACCTCCGTTTCCCCCGCCTCGGGCACATATCCGTACGTGTCTCCGGCTACCTGCGCCATGAGAGCTTCCATGCCTGTCAGCCAGTCACTGCCGAAATCATCCTCCCACTTTTCCCGGGTATATGTGAGGGCACCCCAGCCCCCGAAGAACGAACCGGGCTCGAAACCAGCCAGAAACGAACATATCTCCGCTCTGGTTCCCGCGTCCGTAAAATCTGACCCGCCGAAGCGCTCATACAGGTACCGGACGGTCGCCCGGTACATGGCATCCCGCAGTCCGGTCAGCGCGGGCTCTGATTCGTTTGTCATCGTCTCCTCCATAAATATGTCCACCGAAAAGAACAATAATGGATATTTGTTATTCCCGATACTATCAGCTATAATCAAATTAGTAAAATTGTTGTTCAGTATGGCGAACAAAATAGAACCGACCGGATTGGCTGCGTTCGGGCTGTCTCCCCGGCAGGAGTCAGTCTACGTGTCACTCCTGGCCGGCGGCCCGATGACGCCGCTCCAACTATCCCGGCAGTCGGGCCTCAACCGGACCACGCTCTACCGGATCCTGGATTCCCTGCTGGAAATGGGCCTGGCGGAAAAAATGCTGGACCGCAAATCCGCCCGATACACGGCTTCACCACCTGACCGGCTGGATTTCCGCATCACCCGGATGGAAGCGGACGTCGCCCGGGCCCGGGAGGCTTTGCCCGGATTAATCACCCGGCTGTCTGCCCTGACTCCCCCTACTGCTTCGCCGACCCGGGTCCTGCACTACCGCGGCCGGGAAGGCCTGAAGCAAATCCTTTACCACACGCTGGAATCCAAAACCGAGGTGATCGGATTCGGATACGGCAACTGGAATGACGGTGTCGGCCGGATTTTTGCCGAAAAACTCCGGTCCCGGGTAGTCGAGCGCCGGATCCGTGCCCGGGAAATTTTAAACAGCACTGAGTCCGTGAAGAGCTTCACCCGGGTCCCGGATTACTTTAAGTATTACCAAAACCGGTTCATCGACCCCAAAATCCTCACCATCACTCACGATACTTATATTTATGACGATGTCTTTGCCTTCTACCACTTTTTCCGGGGGGATATCTTCGGAGTGGAAATGGTCAATTCCGAGATCACCCGGACACAGAAGCAGATTTTCGATATCATCTGGGAAATCGCCCGGCCTTCCGGAAAGTCCGGGTCCATAACCTGACATCCGGAGTCACAAATATCGCTTGTAATCTTCCACGGCCGGTGTACCATGGAAATATGGACTCCGCAGAGCCGTCAATGCCGACTATCCCGACTGTCACCCGGGCACAGACACAACCGCAGGCGGCTCCGGAGCCGGCTGGCATTCCCGACGCCCAGCCCCCGGCGCAGGCATTCGCTCCGGCCGCAGGAACGGCTCCGGCAGTAGCGCCACCGACGCCACCGGTATCACCGGCTGAGACGCAGGCTGCGGCACCCGGTGTAAATCAGGGAGATTACGCCGGTTTCACTCCGCGGTTCTTTGCCTCAATGATAGACGGATTCATCGTTGCGGTCATCTATGGCCTGGTATCGACGATCCCTTCATTCCTGCTGTCGATGGTCACCGGCACATCTCAAGATCCCGGACTGGCTCTGGTATCCGCCATTGCCGGTATGGCTTTATGGGTACTGGGAATGGCCGGAGTCTATGCTTACTGGATCTACTTCACCGGCAAATCCGGCCAGACGGTCGGTAAAAAGCTCCTGAACATCAGGGTGGTCGATGCAGCCACCGGCCGGCCTCCGACTTATACCCATGCGTTCCTGCGCGAAGTGATCGGCAAACTTCTGTCCTCATTCCTGCTTCTCGGATACCTGTGGATGCTCTGGGACCAGCGTAAACAGACCTGGCATGACAAGATTGCCGGGACGGTCGTGGTGAAAGCCTGAGTGGAACTTATGTCTCAACCGGTTGACTACGGCGGAATCATCCGCCGTTCTTTTGACCTGACAGTCAGGCACAAATGGCTCTGGGTGTACGGCCTGGTAATTGCCTCCCTCGGCGGTGGCGGCCTGCGCGGCTCCGGTGGCGGCGGATCGTCATCCGGTTCCCGGGGAACGCCGGAAATCAGGGAGAATCTCCCCCGG
>Ga0154812_109_pt17 | contig 10577 bp, 8 predicted proteins | sample Rifle2008BG16ft_FD_105820 | JGI IMG/M metagenome (GOLD analysis project Ga0154812, IMG submission 105820) | Candidatus Gottesmanbacteria bacterium RBG_16_52_11 | reverse complement strand
GTACATGCGGCTTCTGCCGGCGTCTCCGCCGGCAGCAGCCGGGAATGGTTTTTATTGTGTAGCCGGGACGGTCGGGCGAATTCGGGCGTAATGTCGCACAAGAATACTTTTGCGACGTATAAATATACTATGCTAGGGCAGACCGATGCCGGACCTTCGTACCAATTTGGTTGCTTGGCTTCTTTATCAATGTAATGGGAATTGTAATCAATTTCCGCCGGTTTATTCACCGGCTTTCACCCGGTACAGTTTGTGTTAGTTTTAGTGTATCTGGCCGAAATGCTTACCCGCACATAATTCATTGCTCCGATCGGTGTCTGCGACATCCGTTGACAAGGTAACCGTTAAATATTAATGACCGGATATGCCATCTGTCGGCTTTCCGGCCGTTTGCGGGCAATACAGGGGCTGGTGGGTCTTTACGGCGCCGGCGCGGCTTTAACCGGACCCATGGCATCGGCGGCCAGTGTCTTAAGCAGCCGGAAATTGCCGACATGGTCTGATGCCGGCTCTGCCAGAACCCAGACGTCACTGCGGCGGACGAATTGTTTCAGAAGCAGTTTGGTTTGGTTGCGGTCCGGAACCGCACCGCCGCCGGTAAATCCGGGATTGTCCAGCCGGTCATGGTAGTCGGTACCGTTAAACGGCGGTATCAGAAAACCCACATGCACCAGCCGGGTTTTCGGCGACATCCGGTTGGTAGCGATTTTGAGCGCCTTCCAGACATCCGCGGCACTCCCGGCGGTAAGTGACGCTGCGGTATGAGCGAAATCATTGGCCACCCAGTATCCGGCCGAGGCCGCCGCCAGAACCGCTTCAAGCGGCAATTCAAATGCCTCAAACGGTTTCAGACGGTTTGATCCGTTGTACCAGCCGTTATAGACCCGGGCCGGTACCGTTTCGACGGTCAGTACGACGCCGCGGCTGGTGGCATAATCATGGAGACCGGCATAAAGCGTCAGAAACGCGCCGATTGACTGTTTGAGCTCTACCGGCGGACCGGCGACCCGGAATGATTCGGTTGAGAAATCGATCTTCACGTCAGCCCGTGCTCCGGGATGGATGTTGACATAAGTGAATTTCCACTCTGCGGCAATATCGATGGTTTTCCGGATCAGCTGAACGGTTTGCCGGCGGACGCCTTCATCGGGATGTGCCAGCGTCGTCCAGGTGCCGTCCGGAAGCGCTCCCCAGTAGTGCAGTCCGGCTTCGGTGCCGCTTTTTTCAAGAAAACTGAAGAGGCCTCTGTAATCAGCCTGCCGGCTGATATCGAACCAGACTTCGCAGAAATCGGGATTTGCCGCGGTAATATCGGCTTCACTGTCCTGACTGGGACCGACTTTAATACCGAGTTTCATGGGTATCAGTATACCAAATAGTCAAATATATAACCGGCTCTCTGTAGTCGCACAATTTGAAAAAGACCCTGAAAATCTCCACAAGTTGTCGCAAAATATTATATTGGTTATAATAATTTGGAACGGTTACAAATGGCTCTGAATTATGACTTTACAGGAACTCCTGAATGAATTTCTGGAATACCTCGAGATTGAACGGAATGTTTCCCGCCTGACGATCAGAAATTACCGTCATTATCTTGACAGGTTTTTGGGCTTTCTGGCGGGCCATATCCCCTCCCCTAGCCTCGGAAAATCCGGTCCGGAAAAAGCGGTAAACGGAAAACCGCTGCCGGTAACCGCGATCACTGCCGCATCGGTCCGGGAATACCGCCTGTTTCTGTCACGCTACGTGGATGATCACGGACTCAGCCTCAAGCGGGCTACCCAGAATTATCATCTTATCGCACTCAGGAGTTTTCTCAAATTTCTGCTGAAGCGGGATTATGACGTCCTGTCACCGGAAAAAATTGAGCTTCCCAAGGCCGAAAGCCGCAGCATCAAATTTCTGGAGCGGGACCAGGTGGAACGGCTGCTGAACATGCCGGAGATCTCTAAAATCGAAGGACTCAGGGATAAGGCAATTCTGGAGGTATTGTTTTCCACCGGCCTGCGGGTTTCCGAACTTGTTTCCCTCAACCGGGATCAGATCAATCTGGACCGGCAGGAGTTCGGTGTAATCGGTAAAGGCAGGAGGGCCAGGGTGGTATTCCTTTCTGACGCGGCAACCGACTGGGTGCGCCGATACCTCGAGGCGCGGGAGGATCAGGCCGTGCCGCTATTTATCCGTTACTCCGGCAAAACCCCGGACCGGGATGATAAATCCGGAAACAGCCTGAGGCTGACTGCACGGAGCGTACAGCGGATGGTGGAAAAATACGTCCGCCGGGCCCGGCTGCCGGTCAAAATTACGCCCCACGGCCTGCGCCACAGCTTTGCGACGGATCTGTTATCGGGGGGGGCGGACCTGCGGGCTATTCAGGAGATGCTGGGACATAAAAACGTGTCTACTACCCAGATTTATACCCATATTACCAATCCCCAGCTGAAGGTTATCCACGAAAAGTTCCACCGCCGCTGAGAAAGACCTTAAAGCGGGCTGAAGGTTCTTAACTGCCGCAGTCCGGGATTGTCCGGTATTGATTGAGACGCAACCATCAGCAGGTGCGGCTGCCATTGGCGTCGGACCCGGAACCGCGGAGATCTGGCATGACTCCGGTTGCGTTTCAGATCGTAATCATACCAGCGCTGCCGGAAGTTGTCCCAGCGGTATGTCCGCCGGGCTCCGACTGAGCTGTCCAGGATCGATATCCGTTGCCGTTTCGGTGAAAATCCGGCCACCATGCCCCAGTGTCCGGAATCCGGATCAGGGGTCCGGTCCGGGCGGTCTTCAGCCAGGTAGCTGACAATGGCAGCCTGTTTCCGACTGTCACGCCTGAGGGCGCGCTTGACATCGCTTAGCGTAGCCGATTCCCGGACGGAAACATAAAATCCCAGACGGCGCAGGGCCCGGATCATATTTTTGGTATTCGTACCGTTACCGTTGGTCCGGCAGAGCCGGCTCAGCGAAGATATTGACCGGCGTCGGTTGAATACTGCCATGACATGTTTCACGGTAGCTGGACCGCAGCTCACGTCGTCAGGCTGGAGTACTGGTTTGATTCGGCTTCTGCCCATAAGAGGAAAATCGGCAGGATTTCTATTGTACGGATTTGTACCGGTTCCGGCAAGATCCAATAATATACTATAGGATTTAATTCCGGGCAGACAATCCGTTGTACAATAAAACGGATGCATTTTCCAGGTTGGATAAGGTCACTTCCGGGCAGGAATTCATTATGGCTGATTAGTACGGTCTATCTGTTAATAAGGACTATCCGGCTCGGCAGCCTGCCGCTTTTCAATGACGAAGCGATTTACCTGGACTGGGGTTGGCGTGAAGTGACCCGCCCCGGATACCTGTTTTACTCTCTGTATGATGCCAAACCCCCGCTGATCATGTGGCTGTTCGGGATATCCCAGATGCTACTTACCAATCAGGTGATAGCCGGAAGAATCGTCTCAGTCGGATTCGGTTTAGCGGCACTTCTGGGATTATATACATTGGCCCGGATGTACCTGCCGAAAACATATGCAAACCTCACCGCGATATTGTATATTGTAATTCCGCTTACTGCTTTTTTTGACCGCCAGGCGCTGATGGAAACACCTCTCGTAGCCGGGGGAATCTGGTTCTTTGTGCTGCTTCTTAAAAGCCGCCGTGGCACCTGGCTGACGGCGGTTTGTGCCGGAGTTACCGGAGCGATAGCTTTATACATCAAATCTTCCTCCGCAGCGTTTCTGGCCGCTGCCGTTCTGCTGGTGGTTTATCAGTATTTTGCGGACAGACAGGGTCGCCGGGTATTTCTGAGGAATATTCTGCTGGCCGGTATCTCCGGATTTTTGGTATATCTGCCGCTTCTTACTGCGCCGCGTTATCTGTCAACATTACCGACAAACGCCCGCTATTCACTGACAATTGCCGAGATTATTGCCCTGCCGGTGGGACATTGGATACAAACTATTCTCAGGTTCACTGAAATATCCTTTTGGCACCTGACACCGCCGGTCGCATTGCTCGGTTTAACCGGACTGATCCTCGCTGTCAGGCGGTCTGAGACCCGGTTTGTCGGACTTTACTGGTTATCCGTAGCTGGTGTGTCGCTTCTCTCAGCCCGGGACCTGATCGAAAGGTATAGTGTTATGCCATTGGCGGCGGTTCCGTTTATGACGGCTTTAGCAGTCAGTGCAATACCGCAGAAGATCCGGCCGTTAATCATTACCGCTGTGCTGGTTATCACAGTTGGGCTTACCCTCCTTCAGGCTGCTGATGGCAGCCGGTACCTCGGCATCATCCGCGCCTTCACCGGATTCGGTCTTTATGAATATACCGACGGCGTAACGTCCGGCTACGGGATAGATGAGGTAGTTACTTTCGTCCGGCGCAGTGTCGGCTCCCGGCCGGCACATATCGGACTGGCATTAAATACCGGCAATCCCGAGAGCGCTGTCATCGTCCGTTTCCATCATGATCCGCATGTCAGTGTCGGCTACCTAGATCCGAGGATTTATCCGGTTGATTTTTCCCGTTACGATTGCTTAAGCTCTGACATTCCGGTTTATTTCGTATCCCGCGGTGATGATCTGGCCGGACTGGAACGCTTTTTCAAAAAGGTATATGAAGTAACCAATCCCCGGGGCGGCAACCGGACCGGTGTCTGGGAGCTTTCGGAATATTGCAGTGGCACGGTGTACCGTCTGGAACACTACCTCAAAGCTAACTGACTTGAAGTGGTTTTTCAGAAGCCCTGACCAGGTTTCGCATCAGACAGGCTACATTCACCGGCCCGACACCTCCCGGCGTAGGTGTATAAAATGCTGCCGAATCCTGGATTTCCGCTTCGTCATAATCTCCCCGCAATTTTCCCGAGTTGTCCCGCCGGATGCCGACGGATATCAGGATCACGCCGGTTTTGATATTTGTGTCCGTAATCACTCGTTCCCTGCCAACGCAGCTGATTACTATGTCAGCCGACCTGATATTCTTTTCCGGATGCGGGGTGCGGGAATGTACAATTGACGTCGCACAATTATTTTTACGGAAATAATCGGCGATCGGCTCCCCTGCCGTTTCCCCCCGGCCGAGAATCACTATGTTAAGCGTCCTTAACCAGGGAAATAATTTATCTTCATTTGAACTTTGAAGTTTGAACTTTGAAGTTTGAATATCTTTCAGTATCTCCCCCACCGCCAGGGCAACCGGAGGTTCGAATCCGGATTCCGGTACGAAACCGTCCACGTCCTTACCGGGCACGACTGCATTTAAAAGCGGCCTGACTTCGGAGGCCTCCGGCGGCAATGGGCGCTGTATGATGATTCCGTGAACGGTCCGGTCGCTGTTGAGAGCAGTGATAATGCTGCCGAAAGTTTTCCGGTCAGTATCCGGAGGTAAATTCCTAAGTGTCACCTGAGCTCCGATTTCAGCTGCTGATTTCTGTTTCTGGCTGATGTAAGACCTTGACGCCGGATCGTCTCCCAGAAATATGACGCTTAATGCCGGCGTAATTCCCCTTTGTGCGAGAGCTTTGATCCGATTGCGGCATGACAAAAGGATGCTGTCCGCGATTTCCCGGCCGCTGATTACCATATGAATATTATAGCGCTTTAGTTTGAATGCCGGGTAAATGCCGTTAGCCGGCAAGCCCGGGGGAGGGAAAAAAAACCGGATTTACCTGGTATTAATCCGTGTTAATTGGTGAGGCAGGTAGCCGCAGCCACAGTATCGCTTTTGTCGGTATACCGCATCAGGATAACACCACTGGTAGCCCGGCCGAGCCGGGGTATAGAATCAGCCGGCAGTTTGACAATCTGGCCGTAGGTCGAAGTCAGCACCACGCTTTCGCAGCCTGCCGGCATCAGTTGGGAGACGGCAATTTTTCCGGTTTTGTCCTTGACTTCCGCTACCTTGACCCCCTGTCCGCCGCGCCGCTGTTTCGGAAATCCGGTGACCGGTGTTTTCTTACCCATCCCCTTTTCCATAATCGTTAAAAGGTCTGCATTCTTGGCTGACCCGTTGATGATATCCATTGACACGACGTAGTCGTCGCTGCCGACGAGAATTCCCCTTACTCCCATGGTATCTCTGGCTGTCGGTCTGACTTCATTTTCGGCAAACCGGATCGATTTGCCGTTATGGGTAACTATCAGCACGTCGTCGTCTCCACCCGTCAGCTTGGCCCAGATCAGTTCATCTTGGGATTCCAGTTTAATGGCCACCAGGCCGTTGCGGCGGATATTTTCGTATTCCCTGATCCGGGATTTCTTGACTGTCCCTTTTTTGGTCGCCATCAGAATGTACTCGACATGTGCCGCTTTCTGTACCTCCCGTTTGAGGCTGTAGGTGAGTATGGAGGTGACACGCTCCCCCTGTTCGGTGTTGATCAGGTTGACGATCGCCTGACCTTTTGACTGCCGGGTGGCCTCGGGTACGTCCCAGACACGGACCTGGTAAACCTTGCCCTTATCGGTAAAGAACAGCATATTGTCATGCGTCTGTGCAGTCAGCAGTTTATCGATCGAATCCTCATCCTTGGTAGCCATTCCGATAACGCCTTTCCCGCCGCGTTCCTGCAGCCGGAAAGTGCTTTTAGGCATGCGTTTGATATATCCGGTTTCGGACATGGCAATGATGACATCCTCGTTGCGGATCAGCTGTTCTTCGGAAAATTCGCCTACTTTGCTTTTGTAGACTTTGGTTTTCCGGCTGTCTCCGAATTTTTCCTTGAGTTTGGTCAGTTCGTCCCGGGTGACCCGGAGGATTTTATCCGGATGCGCCAGGAGGTCTTCCAGATAGCTGATGGTTTCGCGGATCATCGCCAGTTCGTCCTCTATCTTCTGCCGCTCCAGAGCCGCCAGGCGCCGTAACTGCATATCAAGGATGGCCGTGGCCTGTATTTCGGACAGGCCGAACCGCTCCATCAGTTTTCCGCGGGCTTCATCGGCATCGGCACTTTTTTTGATTACGGCGATGACCTCATCAATATGGTCGACCGCTATTTTCAGGCCTTCCAGGACGTGTTCACGGGCTCTGGCCTCCTTAAGTTCAAACAGGCTGCGTTTTCGGATAACCTGATACCTGTGCTTGATATATTCTGAAAGGATGGTGGTAAGGTCAACGGTTTGCGGTGTGTTATCAACCAGGGCGACCATGTTTACCGGAAACGTGGTCTGGAGAGCCGTATGCTTGTAAAGGTTATTCAGTACCTGTTTCGGCCGGGCATCGCGCTTTAGTTCGACAACCACTCTGATGCCGCGGCGGTCGGATTCGTCACGCAAATCGGAGATTCCTTCGATTTTCTTTTCCTTCACCAGGTCGGCGATTTTAGCAACCAGCAGCGCTTTATTCACCTGGTATGGAAGTTCGGAAATGGCTATTGCCGATTTGCCCTGGCCGATATCTTCGATTTCCGCCTTGCCCCGCATGACGATTTTACCCCGGCCTGTCGCATAGGCATTCCTGATTTCGCTGATGTCGTAGATCATCCCACCGGTCGGAAAATCCGGTCCCTGGACATGTTCTAAAAGCCCGTCGATAGTGACGTTAAACGAAAATACCGGATTTTCCGCCGGTAGCTGACTTTCTTCATCGGCTTTGATATTCCGGTCAGCCGGTTTCTCCGGCATCACGATTTTGGCTTTACCCATCATGTAAACAATGGCGTCGACAACCTCGGACAGGTTGTGGGGCGGGATTTTCGTGGCCATACCGACCGCAATCCCTTCGGAACCCATTAACAGCAGGTTCGGCAGCTTTGCAGGCAGATATACCGGCTCGTCGATCGTACCGTCAAAATTAGGGACAAACCCCACGGTTTCCTTTTCAATGTCCGTCAGCATTTCAGCGGCAATCGCGGCCAGGCGGCATTCGGTATACCTCATGGCTGCCGGTGGGTCACCGTCGACTGAGCCGAAATTCCCCTGACCGTCAACCAGCATGTAGCGCATGGAAAAGTTCTGGGCCAGCCGGACCAGGGCTTCGTACACCGGAGCATCGCCGTGCGGATGGTATTTCCCCAGAACCTCGCCGACCACCGTGGCGCTTTTCTTGTATTTGGCGCTGTGGGACAGGTTCATCTGGTGCATCGCATACAGGATCCGGCGGTGGACGGGTTTGAGGCCGTCCCGGACATCGGGCAGTGCCCGGGCCACGATCACGGACATCGCATAGTCCAGGTATGACTTCTGCATTTCGGAAACGATTTCCGACTGCACAATTTTGCCGATATTCATATACTTAATCCCCAGTCTCTGACTGATACGACTGCCACAAAATAAACTGCCGCTGATGCCGTCCGATGAAGGCAGCTGCTACATTCCAACGAATCTGACGACAAACGGGGCAATCAAAAGGGCAACAATCTGCACGATCTTCATCATCGGATTTAATGCCGGACCGGCCGTGTCCTTCAGTGGGTCGCCGACCGTATCGCCGACTACTGCGGCTTTGTGCGTATCGCTGCCCTTGCCGCCGAAATTACCGTCTTCAATGTATTTCTTCGCGTTGTCCCAGGCGCCGCCGGTATTGCACATAAACAGTGCCAGCGTCAGGCCCGAAACAACCACACCGCCTAAAAATCCGCCCAGTGCCTGGGCGCCCATCAGGCCGGTCAAAACCGGTGCGATTACGACTATAAATGCCGGCAGTACCAGTTCCCGTTGGGCTGCACGGGTGACGATGGCTACTGCCCGCGAATAATCGGGCAGGCGTTTACCCTCCATGATGCCCTTGATCTCGCGGAACTGCCGCCGTACCTCTTCGACTACCTCAAATGCCGCTCTGCCGACCGAACTGATCAGCCGGGAACTGAACAGGAAAGGTAACGCGCCGCCGATTAATAGACCGATAAATACTTTAGGAACGGCAATATCGATAGCTTTCAGTCCGGTCGCTTCGAAATAGGTTGCAAACAGCGAACTGGCAGCAACAGCCGCTGATCCGACGGCAAAACCCTTGGTCAGGGCTTTGGTGGTGTTGCCGACCGCATCGAGCCCCGAGGTTACGCTAGCCGCCTTTCCTGACATGCCGGCCATTTCCACCATACCCTGGGCGTTATCCGAGATCGGACCGAAAGTATCGAGTGCCATGATGATGCCGGTTGTGGCCAGCATGCCCATACCGGCCAGGGATATCCCGTAATAACCCAGCAGCCAGTAACCGACGAAGATGGCCCCGGCGACAATCAGCACCGAAACAAAAGTCGACTCCATCCCGTAACCAAGACCCGAGATAATGTTGGTTCCGGCTCCGGTATTTGAAGCCCTGGCCATATTGATAATTGGTTTTTCACCCGGGCCGGTGTAGTACTTGGTGACGTAGAGCAGTCCCATCATCGCCAGAATTCCCGAAATCGCCGCATATCCGGCTCTCGGCTCACCCAGAAGATATGTCGCCAATCCCATGAATATAATGACCGCAGCAACGGCGGAGATGACGAATCCCCGTATCAGCGGTTTGATCGGATCCTCCTGCTCGTTTCTGGCCTTGACGAAGAGCGTCCCCAGAATTGAGGTCAGGATCGCTCCTGACCTGGCCAGAAGCGGAAACACCACCCCTTTGAGTCCGAACAGCGTGCCACCGAGTATCATGGCAGCCACAATCGTCAGCGCGTATGATTCAAAAACATCCGCTGCCATACCGGCGCAGTCGCCGACATTGTCGCCGACATTGTCGGCAATGGTAGCGGGGTTCCGCGGATCGTCCTCGGGTATGCCTTTCTCGACTTTCCCGACCAGATCGGCTCCGACGTCGGCTGCTTTGGTAAATATCCCGCCGCCGACCCGCATAAAGAGCGCCAGAAGCGCTGCCCCGAATCCGTAGCCGACTAAAACGTCAGTGGCATGTTTGGCTACCGCATCAGCACCCGAACCGATGTAGGTAAAATAAGACCACATGTAGATTACGGAAACTCCCAGTAGTCCTAAGCCCACTACCAGCATGCCGTTGACGGTGCCGGCGCCGAAGGCGACCTTTAGGGCCGGATTCAGGCCTCTCTGGGCGGCATGGGCGGTTCTGACGTTAGCCCGGACCGCAATCCACATGCCGAAATACCCGATCACAGCGGAAAAAATCGCCCCCATCAGAAATGTCACGGCTATCCCGGTTCCGAGAGTCAGCGCAATCAGTATGGCTAGCCCCGCCATAATCGGCAGGACTACGGAAAACTGTTTTCTGAGGTAGGCCATCGCTCCCTCACGGACGGCTTTGGCAATGGTTACCAGTTTATCCGAGCCTTCCGGCTGGGCGATGACATTTCGGGTCAGATAAAGTCCGTAGACCAGTGCCACAAGCGCGGTTAACGGTGCTACGTAAAGAGCCACAAGTTGAATGTCCATATCAGTCCTCCTCCGGCGTTTAGTAAATACTTAAATTGCCAATATTTCAGATTATATATCAAACTTCCCGGTTTATGCCCTCAGATATCAAGTGTTGCCGCTTTGGCATGAGTCTGGATGAAACGCTTGCGCGGCGGTACCTCGTCACCCATAAGCATAGCAAATACCGCATCCGCCTGAGCTGCATCAGCTATCGTTACCTGCCGCATGACCCGGTTTTTGGGATTCATGGTCGTTTCCCAGAGCTGT
>Ga0154812_116_pt12 | contig 11154 bp, 15 predicted proteins | sample Rifle2008BG16ft_FD_105820 | JGI IMG/M metagenome (GOLD analysis project Ga0154812, IMG submission 105820) | Candidatus Gottesmanbacteria bacterium RBG_16_52_11 | reverse complement strand
TCAATTCCGTGCATTGCCCGGCTCACATCATCCCGGCTACGGATATCCCCTTTCCGGAAACTGTAGTTGGGATTTTGGTCCGCACCGGCTAAATTCTCCAGGTTCCCGGCATAGGTCAGCGAATCGAAGTTTAAAATCCGGTCTTCCGGGTGTTTATTAAGCCAATAACGGATGAAATTGCTGCCTATAAATCCGGCGCCGCCGGTGACGAGTAGCTTCATATTTATCTGTCTGACATAATACTGTCAGACCCGAAATTTAAATACTTCCGGTATTAAACTCTTCAGGTAATTTTCTTGTTCGTAATCGGCATTCCCTGCACCCAGTCATATCCGATGTCCGGGTCATCAAAGGCAATCCGGCCTTCTTCCGACGGGTCGTAAATGCCGCTGGTGACATAGACCAGGTCAGACGGGCCTTTCAGCACTTTCAGCCCGTGGGCAACCCCCGGGGGAATCTTGAGAACTTTCGGATCGGCTTCATCCAATACCATTTCCAAAATTTTTCCATGGGTTTCTGAATTTCCGCGCCTGTCGGAAAGGGCCACCCTGATGACTCCGCGGACCACAAACCACCAGTCCGTCTGTGTCTTATGGATATGCCATGCCTTTACCACTCCGGTCTTCATATGCGACCGCGAAACCTGACCGAACCCTTCGGCAAAAAAACCATCCGTTTTCCGGATGATTTCCTCGAAGTATCCCCGTTCATCGGGATGACGGATCAAATTCTTCGCTACCACCCCGGTGATCATAGTTTTCCCCGGTGGACTAGTTCTGACACATGGATGTTGGCTGCCAGGAGCTCATCGTATGAGGTTCCGGCATCGACCCACCAATCGATAATTTCGCACCGCAACTTGCCCAGTTTCAGGTAGATATTATTGAGGTCCGTCACCTCCAGCTCCCCCCGGCTGCTGGGCTTGAGCGTCCTGATGTGACTGAATACGTTGCGGTCATACATGTAGATGCCGGTCTGGGCAATATCGGATTTCGGGTGTTCCGGTTTCTCTTCTATCGACAGGACTTTGCCGGTGGTATCGATCTCGATAACGCCGTACTGCCGGGAATCGGTATTCCGGTGCACACCGAAAACGACGGCACCGGATTCGGTTTTCCGGAAAGATTCAACTGTCTTTTTCAGGTCATGGCTGAAAATATTGTCTCCCAGTATTACCAGCACCGATCCGTTCCCGGCAAATTCCTCAGCCAGTGATATGGCTTCGGCGATGCCTCCCTTGGGGTTTTCCTGAATTGCAAAGTAAAGCCGCAGTCCGAACTCCTCACCGCCCTTTAAAAGATTTGCGAAATGACCCGAATGGTCGGCGGATGAAGTCAGAAGCACCTCCCGGATGCCGGCTTTGCGCATTGCCTCCAGGGCAAAAAAAATCATCGGCTTGTTGTATATCGGCAGCAGGTGTTTATTGGTAACCAGTGTCAGCGGCCGTAATCTGGTTGCCATCCCGCCCGCTAAAATGATACCTTTCATAAAAAGTTACCAAGTCCGCCGGATATTACCAGAAGCAGCATGGCAATAATCCCGATCAGCAGGTATTCTACCACAACCTTGGGGTACAGGGTTCTTAAAACGGCGTGATGTATGGCGCCCCAGATCACATAAGCGGCAACCGTTACCGCTCCGACTAAAAAGCGCAGGTCCGGAAACTGCCGGACACTGAAATAGCAGAAGGCACCGACGGCAAGAATCAGAATCAGTACGGACAGGTTAAGAATTTCGGTCTGCCTGTGACTCTTCATAATACGTTCCCGCGGGATGCCAGATTAATCAGTACAAACAGTCCGGCCAGAAAAAGAAAATGCGCCAGCGGGTGTCCGGTCACCCTGACGATACGGTGTCTGACAACGATAATACTGTCTACGGTCAGTACTGCCAGAAACAATCCGAGAAATCCGAGGGCAAAGGTCCGGGACAGGCTCGGGATATCCAGTAACGGTTGCCTGGTAACTCCGGAAAGCCCGGACACCGCCGTAATCGGCAGCGGCGTTCCCGGCGCCTGTTCACGCGCCAGAATTACCGGTGATGGACTGACCGGTATCGTCGGCATGACTGTGGGAACGGCAACCGGCGTCACCCTGGGAACTGTTGTCGGCTGGAGCGTCGGAATACCGGTTGGAGCCTGGGCAATCTCCCGGGGAACCTGGACTTGAGCTGCCACCGGCGAACCTGTCGCACCGAACATCTGCACGACCAGGGTTGTCTCTTCACCGGACAATACGCCGTTGACGACTGCAAATCCCACATCCGTATATCCTGATTTGAGCAGATTTTCTCGGTGGGACTCTGAGGCCATCCAGGCATCCACTACGTTACCGCTGGACATGAAATTTTTAGCCAGGTTCTCTCCCGCCAGGGTATACTTATAACCCACGGCATTAATGAAATCCCAGGGGGACTTGCCGTCCGGGGCGAAATGTGCCCAGTAATTATTGGCAAACATATGCTGGGCCTTCAAAGCTGCGGCTTCCGAAAGTTTGGCGTTTAAGTTAAGCGGTGCCAAGCCCGCTTCGGTGCGCTTCTGGTTGGTAGATATGAGAAGCTGTTCGGAATGGATATCAGTGGCATATCCGAGAACGTCCGGTGCCCGTGAGTGTCCGATTTTGATAACCAGTTCAAAAGCCAGCAGAAACAATGCAAAAACCAGAAGCGAATCGATATGAAGTACTTTTGCCCGGTGGTTATTCCGGTGATGCGGCAGAAACAGGTATCTTAAAAGATCCCTCATATAACCCATCTTACCCACCGTAGCCGAAAAAATCCAGAGCGCGGAGTTGCCGGAAGGACCGGATGCAGGTATTTACTCAGGAGTCGAATTTGCTTTTCGCATAGCGTGGTTTCACGGTCCGGCGGGCATCCCGGCCGTTAACCGTAATCCCCAAAAGAAGTCCCAGCGTACGCGCTACCGTGATACCGATTCTGATTCCGGTAAATGAGCCGGGACCGGTTGCCACACGGATGGCCGTCAGATCCTCAAAATCAATTCCGGCTCGGATTAGAAGTCCCCGGATAAGCGCCACAACCGAATCGGGGCGGCTGCCGGAACCCGCACGGGAAACAGCCGTCAGATTTTCAGCTCCGGAAATGCTGACGCTGATCCGACCGGAATCAGTCGTATCAATAAAAAGCTCACGGCGCGCTTTTTTGGTCATATCCTGACCGCTCCCTGTCTGATTATACGCACTTTACTGCCGGTACAGTCGATTACGGTCGAAGGCAACCGGTGCTCAACGGTGCCGGACATCACCCCATCAGAATGCATAACCAAAAGCGGGTCAACATCGCTAAGGGAGTAAGGTGTCGGCCGGCCATGGATGTTGGCGGACGGACCCAGAAGCGGAGTGCCGCAGCTGGCAATCAACGACAAAACCGGAGGGTAATCAGGCATCCTCAGGCCGATTGTTGTCCCTCCGCCCGATATCCTTAGGTCAATCTTTCCGGGAACTGCCGGGGCAACTATTGTCAGCGCGCCGGGCCAATGCGTCCGCATCAGCCGGCGGACTGTCGGGCCGGGTCTGTCAAAATAATCCAAAGCCATTTCAACCGACGCCACCAGAGCCGGCATTGCCTGCCGGGCCGGCCGCTGCCGGATTTCAAACAGCCGGCGGACAGACTCTGAAGCTCCTATCAGGCATCCGATTCCAAAGGCCGTATCCGTCGGGTAAATCAGGATTCCCCCTGCATTAAGCAGTATCTCAGCCCTTTCGGGGGATACGATTTTGGACTTAAGTAAACCGGTGACGGATTTCATATCCGGATAGATTGCGGTCCGGCAAAGGATATTCTCCGATATTGCCCTGTCACTTCGAAACGGATATCGGTTCGCTCTTTGGGCAGAAATCCTTTAACCCGGTCAGCCCATTCAACGGCTGCAATCACCCCCGGGGCGGTTAAAATTTCGCCAATTCCGATACTGTCCAGATCATACCGGTCATGCAGGCGGTACAGATCCAGATGGAATAATCTGCCCGAAGGCTTAAGGTTATACTGCCGGATCAGGACAAAGGTAGGCGAGATGATGCGCCCGGATATTCCCAGGCCCGATGCCAGCCCCCGGATAAAAGTCGTTTTGCCGCTGCCGAGCTTACCGTAAAGCGCAAGAATTACCGGTTTGCCTGACCGTTGTTTCAGGTTATTCCCAACCGCCTGACCCAGATTCCTGGTTTCCCTTTCAGAAGAGGTGCTATATAAAGTACTGCGTACCATGAAAATGCCGCCCCCACGCTGTCAATTATAACATCGCGGAGCGCGCCTTCGCGTGTCGGAACAGAAATCTGGTGAATTTCATCACTGGCCGCATAAAGGCCGCTATACAGAAAAGCCCAGGCTGCCAGGCGCATTAATGGCAAGGCCGGAAAAGTCCGCCGGAGTGCACGGAATACCAGAAGATGAAGCATCCCGTATTCCAGGACATGCAGTGTCTTGAAAAAAAGGAAATTCAGCACGTGGATATCGGACACCGATACGCGCGTCCGCGTGGAAAAGAAGAATATTACGGCCATCCAGATCAACACCGGAATCCAGGCGGCGGATATTTTCATCCCACCAGTATACTGCAATGCGTAATATCTTCACCAGCTGACATTCCGGGATTTCCGGTACGCCATGGCAGCGGACAGGACTGCCAGGCCGCTCCCGATAAAAGCCAGTGCCACGGTGGAAACGGGAATCCGCATCCCGGAGGCACTGCTTCCTTCCGGCGACATTGAAGCCGGCTCGGACAGGGGCAGGACATCATTCAGAGTCGCCGCGGCAACCGTTGCAGTGTCTTTCCGAAAACCGGCCGCTGTCATTACCGGTTTCTTGGTAGGCGTCAGACGTAGTTCCGGGCGTTTCGTCACTGACGGAGTCAGTTCCGGGGTATCCGATATCCCGGATTCCGGATCCGGCCGCGGGGTATTCGTCGGATGGCCTGTAGGCACGGGAGAAAGGGTGGGCGTGGCAATAGTGACTGCCAGACTGGCAACCGAGCTGCCCTCAGTCGTAGCGTTTCCTGACTGGGTATAGCGCATGATTTTGAAATCATACGGTCCGCTGGTATTGCACGCCGCTGACTGCCTGTCGATTCTGGCCTTTAGAATTCCCGACCAGGATCCCTCCCGTATTATTACCTGCAAAAAATTCTTCCACCCTTCGCCGGAAGTTACCGGACCTGAATACCACGTGCTTCCGTTCCAGGTAAATCCGCAGTATGAATCCGTATCGGGTCGGGAAAACACCCCTCTCAGATAATACTGGGTTCCGTCCGTCTGGGAAATTGACAGTGTGGCATTGACTTCCAGATCCTGATCGGCAGTCATGGTACCGGTGGCGGAGGTAAACTGGATTGTGGCAGCGTAACTGCCGGCAGGATTTAATAGTATGGCCAGCACAATCGCGGTTGGCAGGACGTATGGCCGCATGAATTATTCCTATTGGACGTGCAGATAAAAACTGACCGAATCACCGTGTTCGATATATTTGATTTTGATGATGCTGGATGAACCGCACGCCTGGCTGGACGAATAGAGGGTACCGTCAGCGGGAGCCTTTATCACGGTGGACGACGTCGAAACCATGTCGTAACCGGTATGGACACCGCCCGAATATGCATACCGCCAGGAATATGGTGTCTGACCATACCGCTGGGTCAGCCTGATAGTATCTTCAAGCGGCCAGTCCCAGCCACCGCTGCCGAGAGTCGCGCTGCCGCCGTTCTGTTCGTCGGTCACGGATTTTGCCGAAAGAAATCCCCCGGGATCTGTCCAGACTCCGCCTCTTCTGACTTCAAAATGAAGGTGGGCTCCGGTGGAACAGCCGGGATATCCTGAATTACCAACCAGGGCAATCGGTTCACCCCGCTTAACCGGACCGACTTTCACTCCCTCAACCAGTGCCCGCTCCAGCGCCTGCCTTTCCGCCAATGCCTGTGCCAGCAGTTTCTGATAAGTTGCCTCACTGTTTCTGGTCTGGTCCAGCAGGCCCTGTTTCATCCGTTTCTGTTTTTCCTGTTCGGTAACGTCAATTTCCAGCTGGGCTTTAAGTTTTTCCAGTTCGACCTTTTTGTCCTCCCTTAGTTTCTTGCGTTCTTCGAAGTTGCTCTGGGTAGCTTTCAGCTGACGCAGAACAGACATGTCTTCGGACTGGACAGCGGCCAGGTATTTCGCCCGCAGCAGAAACTCCTGAAAATTCTGGCTGAACAGGAGCATGCCGAACTGCGGCAAGGAATGGCGTTTATAAGCCTCGGGGATGCGTTTCAGCCAGAGCTCAAGCCGCTTGTTGAGAAGCACCTCCAGCCGCTCAATTTCGGTCGTGAGCTGTTCCGCCTCGATGATCAGTTTGTTTATGGCTGACTTCTTGGCCTCAATATTAAGGGATAGCAGCTGGATTTTAGTGTTTACGACACCGATTTCCCTGGATAGTGAATTTTCCTTACCCTGAAGTTCGACAATTTTTGACTTGAGTTCATTAATTCTCTGGTCTGCGTCCTTGTTTTCCTGCGCCAGGGATTTGCCAGGGAAAAATGTGACTAGGCAGGCTGCAAAAATCAGAAATATTATTTTTTTCATGTCCGGCGAAGCTATGCTCAAAGGTTCTGCTGCACTTGCCCCGGTCAGGCTCGGATTCACTGGAAACGCAGGTACCTGCCGACCGATGCAATGCTGCCGATTAGACCGAGAATGGTACCGGACACGATCATCAGTCCGAGAAAAATACCGCTGCCTGATATAAACGGCAGGCCGGCAGGATTTGTCATTATTGTACTGATAGCCGGAATGACGCCTAAAAACTGAAGAATATAATCCCTGAATATTACCATCAGCGTTGTCAGTACGGCCCAGGCTCCGACCGCTCCGGCTGCACCGTAAACGATACCCTCCAGGACAAACGGCATCCTGATATACCAGGGTGAAGCCCCGACCAGTTTGAGTATTTCAATTTCATCCTTCCGGAGGGCTATTTTCATGCCGATGACGGTAATGATGATCAGGACCGCGTCCACCGCCAGAAGCCCGGCCAGTACGCCGCCTATTGTCCGGATGGCATTTGTCCAGGCGATCAGCGAATCCACTACGTCCTTCTGGTAAATCGTATCTTCGACACCCTGGGCCTGTTTGATGACCGGTTCCAGCTCGGACAGGAATTTTGGATCACGTGCCGAAATCTCGAGCGATGCCGGCAGGATATCCGCGGTCACCATTTCCAGAAGCAGCGGGTCCTTCTTGTTCTGTTCACGGTAAAGCGCCAGCGCCTCCTCCTTGGAAACATATGTAATTGAGGACACTTTGCCGGTATGTTCGAGGTCGGCTTTCAGCTTATCCGCTTCTGCCTGACCCGCAGTATCGCTGAAAAAAACCGTGATCTGCGGTTTGCCCTCAAAATAATTCAGTGTGAATACCGATGCGATGGTGGCCAGAAAATAAAATCCGCCCAGAAGGAAAGTCAGAAACACTGTCAGGACTGCCGTCGTCGCCTGATACGGGCTTCTTCTGATATGTTTCCAGGTCACGCTTCTGACACCCATAATACAGAACTTACTTTTCTCCTCCGCTTGTATCCGGTAAATGGTATCGTCCTTTCGGATCGTCGGCCAGCACAGCCCCGTCTACTATTGTTATCGTGCGTTTTTTAAGGTCATTGACTACGGAAACATTGTGGGTAGCCATAATGACCGTAGTACCGATTTTATTAACTTCCTGAAGTATATAAAGCACTTCCCATGCCGTTTTCGGATCCAGGTTTCCCGTCGGCTCGTCCGCCAGGAGTATCTTCGGCCCGGCAATGATTGCCCTGGCAATGCCCGCCCGCTGCATTTCCCCGGCTGACAGCTGGGACGGAAACAGGTCCCGCTTTTCATAAAGTCCGACCAGACTCAGCATATTCCGGACGTCCTTTTCAATTTCCCGGGGTTTCTTGTTGAGGATTTCCAGCGCTATGGAAACGTTCTCCTGTACCGTCCGGTCATACAGCAGTTTAAAATCCTGAAACACCATTCCGATTTTGCGCCGCAGCAGAAAAACCTTATGCGCCGACAAAGTTTTCAGGTTAGTATCGTCAACGATAACCTCACCCTTTGTGGGCACGATATCCCTCAGAAGCAGCTTCAGAAGGGTTGTTTTTCCGGCCCCGGACGGTCCGATCAGAAATACGAACTCCCCTTTACCGATAGTGAGATTTATATCACGCAGGGCAGGGTTATTTGCGCCGTACTGCTTGTGTACATGATCAAATTTGATCATCTTTCATTCAATCTCCACTTTACCCACATCCATAAGCCAGGCTGCCTTTTCCGCTGCCTGAGTCTGGCCCCAGACTGTAATTTTCTTACCGACGAAATCGTCAAGGTTGACGACCGATGAAATCAGATAGACTGTCTGTGAAGGACCTCCGTCCCGGATCAGCTTATGCGTGCCCTCGCCGTTGAGTCCGCCTGTTTCGACCGTTCCGGTGGCGGAGTCCTTGAATGTCTCCGTATCCGTGCTTCCGACCGATTTGGCATCAGATACCGAACCGGGGGCGCTGTCCGAACCTCCCAGGGACGTGCCGCCTGATGTAGACAGCAGGTATCCGGTGGCTATACCCAGAAGTATCAGAACCGTGAAGACTGCAGCAGCGGTTTTTTTCATTGGTTTACCGTCATCAAGTTTCCTGACGATCGGTTCCTGCGGTTTTTCCGGCACCGCGTCATCTGACACGGTAACTGTTTTTTGCATAGTCGGAATTACTTTATCATTATTGCCGTTCAGGCGACTTTTTTCAAGTATGAAAGGATAAAATCCTCAATATCTCCGTCGAGCACCCTGCCGGTATCATTGGTCTCGTGTCCGGTCCGTAAATCCTTGACCATATGGTAGGGATGCAGAACGTATGAACGGATCTGATTACCCCATCCGGGCGTCTTGTATTCACCTTTCAGTTCTTTGGTTGCTTTCTTCTGCCGCTCTTCCTCGATCGCCCAGAGCCGGGCGCGAAGAAGTTTCAGAGCATACTCACGGTTCTGACCCTGATATCTCTCCGACTGGCAGGTAACCACGATACCGCTGGGCTTGTGGCGGAGCCGTACAGCCGTAGACACCTTGTTCACGTTCTGCCCGCCTTTACCTCCGCTTCTATAAAATTCCCATTCCAGGTCATCCTGGTTGATATCGACTCCGGTACTGTCCTCGATCACCGGAAATAATTCAACCATGGCAAACGACGTCTGACGGAGATTGTCAGCGTTAAACGGAGACTGCCTGACCAAACGGTGCACGCCGGCTTCGGCTTTCAGGAATCCGTAGGCGTACTGACCGGTGACTTCGAGGGTAATGCTTTTTGTACCGGCCTCGTCTCCCGGCGTATAATCAATTTCCTCCGAATGCCATCCCTTTTTTTCGATATACCGGCTGTACATGCGGTTGAGCATGCTGGTCCAGTCCATCGCCTCCGTACCTCCCTGACCGGCATGGAGTCCCAGAATCGCATCTCCCTGATCATGGGGTCCGGACAGGTAGAGCGAAAACTCAAGTCTGTCGACTTCGCGGGCCAGGTCCTCCTCCGGTCCTTCAGCCACCAGAAGCTCCAGCATTTCCGCCGCTTCAATTTCCTTCCGGAGTCCGGCTGCCTGACGCATAGCCTTGGCAGCCTCTATGTGGTCTTTCCAGAAGTCCGGTTTCATGCTGTCGGACTCAATCTGCTGCAGACGGCTGCGCTTCTGGTCAATCCGGAGCTTGCCGATAAGCTGTCTGGCCCGCTCTACGGTTTCGCCTTCCATGGGGATTATTGTACCATGACTACGACCTTTACATAGCCCTGCCGGCTACCAGAAAATAGATCAGGACCGCGGTCGAAACAGCCATTACAACCAATGTCAGGGCACCGAAAAAATTATCGAAAAATCTGTTTTTCAGATTTCCGACGACGTTGCTGTCATTGCATAATTTAAGGAGTATAAAAATGAGAAAAGGTGCCAGCATGCCGTTTAACACCTGGGAGTAAAGTAACGCATGAAGCGGCCGGATACCGCTGACTGAAAAAATGAATCCCATAATTATCACTGCGGTCAGAACTGCGTAGAATGCTTTGGCTTTCCTGACCGGATCGGACAGCGAATCCTTCCAGCCGAACATTTCAGAGACTGTGTAGGCGGCGGATGCGGCAAATACCGGCACAGCCAGAAGACCCGCGCCGATGATGCCTACGGCAAAAAGTATCATTGAACCCGAACCCGCCAGAGGCTCGAGGGCTATGGCTGCCTGGGTTGCGCTTTCGATCTGGATTATCCCCCGCCGGTGAAATACTGTCGCCGTTGATACCATGACAAAGAAAGTAATCAGGTTACTGAGTATGAATCCCGGTGCGACATGCATATCTTCATGTTTGGCTTCCCGTTTAAGCTCTGACGGCGGAATTTTTTCCTCAATTTCCTGTTTGGACTGCCAGAAAAAAAGTGGCGGGGTAATGGTGGTACCCATCAATCCCAATGCCATAATGAAATAATCCTTGGAAAAAGTTACGGACGGAATTAAAGCCGAACCCAGAACCGCCAGCCAGTCCGGTTTAGCCAGAAATGCGGCGATCACATAACAGACAAAAACCACGGTCAGAAGCGACAGGTATTTCTCAACAATCCGGTACGACCGGAATACCATTATGTACCAGGCGGAAAGAGCAGCAATGATTGCCAAAAGGTAATACGGTACCGGTATGAAAACAGCGGCCGCTTCCGCTATGGCCGACAAATCAGCGCCAAGTGTGGCAATACTGGTAACAACGATTATACTACCGGCCAGAATTCCTACCCACGGCGGATAGTGGCTGCGGATGATAGACATGAGACCCTGCCGCTTCAGATCCCCGAGCCGGGCACTCATAGCCTGGACGCTGATGAGCATCGGTGTGGCAATTATCGGTATCCATAACTGCTGGTAACCGAACCTGATTCCGGCAACCGAGAATGTAGAAATACCCGACGGATCGTTATCTGCAGCACCGGAAATAAGTCCAGGTAGGAATTCCTTAGTTTTTGAATGGACGCGGTGTTTCATGATCGGGTTGACTTAATCGGTTGCTTAATCCAAAGACCCTTCAGTAATTTCCGGACGTCCCCTGATTGTCACTGTGTCCCCGGTTCGCATATAAGCGACCGGATCTGGGTTTTCTGGCCGTCGTCCAAACTGT
>Ga0154812_112_pt6 | contig 11226 bp, 12 predicted proteins | sample Rifle2008BG16ft_FD_105820 | JGI IMG/M metagenome (GOLD analysis project Ga0154812, IMG submission 105820) | Candidatus Gottesmanbacteria bacterium RBG_16_52_11 | reverse complement strand
TCGAGGAATATGCGAAACGGATTTACGAAATGCCCGGATCCTGGGGTGACGAGGGCGGCATGGAAGCCCTTAAAGCCCAGGCGGTGGCGGCCCGCTCTTATGCCCTGGCCCGGACTAACAACGGCTCCGGCTCGATCTGCGCTACCGAAGCCTGCCAGGTATTCAAACCCTCTCCCAAAGGCGGCAAATGGGACGAGGCGGTTAATGCCACCCGCGGCTGGGTGATTGTCACCGGCGGCCAGCCGTTTTCCGCCTGGTATGCCTCAACCTCCGGCGGTTATCAGGAATCTTACTCCTACAACGGTTACAGCACTCCCGGGTTCTGGGATACCAAACGGGGGAGGGACGGGTGGACCGGCGATGCGTACGAAAAGATCGCCGGCAGCCCCTGGTTTTACAAAGCCTGGTACCGGGAACGATCCGGTGACAGTTGCGGCAGGAGCCATCCGTGGCTGACCGGTGAGGAAATGGCTGATATTCTCAACGCCTGGAAAGTACTTTTTGAGGGCGGCGGCGACGGCGCCCGGGTGACGCCGCAGGGGTCCTGCTGGGGCGGCAATCCCTACTCCCGCGACGAGCTTAAGTCAGTCGGCGGATTCACCGGCGTTACCGCGGTATCCGTATCCTACTCCGAGGGAGGATATACCGCCAACGTCACTTTCCAGACCAACAAAGGCAGCGTTACGATAAACGGTGCTGATTTCAAAAAGGCTTTCAACCTGAGGGCTCCGGGCCGTATAGCCCTCAAAAGCGGGTTGTTCAATATCGAGAAAAAGTAGTACAATCCCCGCAGTGCCGACCATATTCGAACAGCCTCAGGCAGCCCCGTCCGCTCCCGGCGCTCAGCCGGCGCCGGCGGATATTTCCGACTCGGTCCCGATGATGCCTTTGACGGCATTCGCCAGAAAACCCCGGGGAGTCCACTTCGAAACCCAGGAAAAGGAGGAGACCGTCGAACTGTTCCTGCGTCAGCACCCGATCGTCAATATCCCGTGGCTGATTCTCACAGGAATTCTGGTGACGATGCCGTCGCTGTTTCCGGTACTTCTCAGGATGTTTGAACTGCCTTTTACCGTCCCTCCGCAATACCTCATTGTAGGTACGCTTTTCTGGTATATCGCTACCTTCGGGTTTGTCCTGACCAGTTTTCTTCACTGGTATTTCAACATTTATATCGTGACTAACGAGCGGATTGTCGATATCGATTTTATGTATCTTCTTTATAAGCATTTTGCCGTCGCCGAACTGCATAAGATCCAGGATATATCCTTTGCCGCCGGCGGCGTTTTTGCCGCCATATTTGACTACGGTGACGTTTTCATCCAGACGGCCAGTGAAGTGCCGACCATCAGGTTCGAGAAAGTCCCCAAACCCCACATAGTCGTGGAAACCATCCGTGACCTGACGGAAATTGCTGAAGGAGGTAAGGAGTGAGTCCGAACATCATTGCCGGCCTTCAGCTCGCAATCAAGATTGCGGTTCTGATCGGTATGGGTGTATATATCATGTTTGCGGCGGTGATCGTCCGGCAGGAACAGCTGATGGCCAATGTCCTGGAGGAGCGTTCGGAGCCGGTCATCAGGTTGATCACCCTGCTTCATCTGGTTGCGGCAATCAGCATTTTTCTGCTGGCAGTACTCGTGCTGCCTTAGTGTATATCCCGTTATTACGTGCCCGAATGCAGGCAAAATTAGGCTGTTATTGACCGGCAATTTCCATAGTCGGGGAAAACGGCAGGTTGCGGTCGTATTTAAGTAACCCTGTTTGGCTGGCAGTGATACCATAGAGGTATGCATTTCCGCATGGAGGTATCCCCAGTGCTGGGCGGGTCATCCCCGACCGATTGGGCTCAGGTCTTATCGTTACCCCGGGCAGTCGTCGTCGTGGAGATTCATGACACTGAGGGCGGTGCCCGGCGCCGGGGGATGGCCTTATTATCGGAACTGAGCAGAAATCTGGCTGAACCTCCGGCAACGCTGAAGGAACTCGAAAAAATTGTCCGGGCGGCCGCAACTGCCGAAACCGTAACCCTGGCCGTCATTGTGCCGGTCGGGACAGAAATACTTTCCGTTTTGGCCGGCCGCGGATCGGTATACCTGAGGCGCGGTGAAAGGATGGCAGAGATTTTAGCAGCTGCCGGAAGTGTCAGCGGTTCCGCCGTCGCCGGTGACACGATAGTTGTTGTTTCCGGCAGCTTCGCACCGATCCTGACACCGGAAGAGCTGGCGCCGCTGTTTGATCATCTTCCGGCAGAAGCAGTCGCCGAACGGATCACCCTGGCAATTCACCGGAAACCGAAAACGGCAGAGGAAGTTTCCGGGACAGGGGAGCCCTCCGGTGCAGCCGGGATTGTCCGGATCGGTCAGTTCGTGCCGGAGGATGTCAGTCCCCGGGAGCAGTCGCCGGAGCATGAAATACGTGGTCCGCGCAACAGTTTGCCGCGCGTATTCCGCAGTGTTCTGACAAGCGGAACTGCGCATCGGGCGCTTGGCCGAATCCGCCGGCACCCCCCGGTCCGGGCACGCGGACTCATCGTGATTGCTGCAGCTTCCATATTATTGTTTATCGCCGTTGTGGCTCTGGGACTTCGGGCTCAGCAGTCATCCCGGGAGAACAGCGGCACCCGGCTAGTGCTTAGCGAAGTCCGCCGCATGCTGGACGAGAGCCAGGCGGTCCGCGAGCTCAATCCCGGCCGCAGCCGGGAACTTCTGAGGCAGGCACGTGACACGCTGGCTCCGCTTACAGTATCGCGGTCCGGCATGAAGCGGGAGATAGATGAGATGAACCGTCAGGTGACAGCTGCCCTCACCGATGCCATGCGGGTATATTCCGTAACCCCGGAACTCTTTTTTGATGTCAGTCTCCTGAAAAAAGGCGCCAAAGTCGACAGTATCGGATATTTCGGCGATATTGCCGGTATGGCTGACGCGTCCGGAGAAACGGTTTATGCCGTCACATTGGCTGCCAAAAACGGCCGGATTGCCGCCGGCGGTGCTTTATTTGCCGGTGTCAGCTATGTCGCTCCGTACGGCAAAACGATATATGTGTTTACCCCCCGGGGGATTTTCAGTATTCCCGAATCAGGCAGCCCGGCCGGTGAACCGGTAATTGCCACTTCGGATCAGTGGGGCAGCATCCGGGCACTGACTGCGTTCAGCGGTAACCTTTATCTTCTGGATACCGATAAGGGCAGAATCTGGAAATATGTGGCCACAGATGACGGGTTTTCCGATTTGCGGGAATACCTGAATTCCGATGTGCAGCCGGACCTAAGCCGGGCTACCAGCCTCGCTATCGACGGCTCGGTCTGGATCGGTATTGATTCCGGGGAAGTCCTGAAATTCACCCAGGGCAGGGAAGATGTTTTCCGGCCGCAGGGACTGGAGCCGCCGGTTTCCGGGCCGGTATCAGTCTATACCGATGATGAGGTTAATGAAATTTACATCCTTGAACCGGGTGCCAAACGGCTGGTCGTCACCGGCAAGGACGGAGCCTATATCGCCCAGTATGTCTGGGAAAACGGTCTGACACCTACGGCCGTTGTTGTCAGCCGGACGCTTCGCAAGGCACTGCTTCTGTCCGGCGGTCTGGTATACTCCGTTGACCTTAAGTGAGGACAGTGTATGAGACTTACTCATAAGCGGGCTACATATGATTACGATATCCTCGAACGGGTGGAAACCGGGATTATGTTAACCGGAGCTGAGGTGAAGTCACTGCTCGGCGGTCACGCCAGCCTGGAAGGATCGTTTGTCCGGATTATCGGATCCGAGGCATACCTGGTTAACGCCCAGGTGTTCCCGTATGTTTATGCCCGGCCGGAAGGCTACGATCCCAAGCGCACCCGGAAGCTATTAATGCACAAACGGGAGATTCTGTCACTGAAGGGTAAAGTCGAAGGGTCTAATTTGACCCTGGTTCCCCTTACCTTATATAATAAGGGGCGCAGAATCAAGCTGGAAGTGGGTTTGGGCAGGGGGAAGAAGGAGTACCAGAAGCGCGAGAAAAAGCGGCGGGAAGATCAGAAGCGGGAACTTGAGCGGGATTTCCGGGGTAAGATTAAATAAGAAAGTTCCGGTATTAATTCCGGAGAATTATAGAACAGGATGCCTGCTGTCGCTGAAGCTTCGGTAGACCCGCTAAGTTTAGATTATCGTAAGCCCTCCTTCGCGCAAGGCTACGGATGGCATAAGATACAGTAATGAGACAGCCCGCCTGTCCTTACCGTTCGCCTTACCTACTATTCGTAGCGCGGCTCACGGAGCGGACTTAGGCGGACGTAAGAATCACTAATCTCTCCCGCCTACGATTGATTTGTAATGGTTGGCGGGAATCGATAAGTGATTCTAACGGGGATGCATGACTCGACGGAATTGGCACGTTAAGAACTGCAAGCCGACGTTGATGTACCGTCGCAAAACAGACATCAAAATCATAACTGCTGATGCACAATCAGAGTTAGCCGATTACGCCCGTGAATGGCAGATGGCTTTTGCCGCAAGGCAATTGCCGGCCTTCGCTGCGTAAAAAGCCGTCTTACACTTTAGTTTCCGCAGCGGCTTCGTAAGACGTCAACCTGAGTTGCGGTGCGTCCTTACCGGTCCCGGCGCTCCGGTACGGATTAAGTCAATCCGCCTTGGTTTTCCTTTTCCTGTCAATCGGTTACAGGGAAAACGACAACTGTAGATTGACTACGCTTGTAGACGTTTGCGATATGCTGTTCCGGATCCGGGCTCACTACCCGGCATCTCCACCACGTAAAGCCCTTCGGGCCACGTGGCGAGCAATATTATTTGATAAAATTAACTTTTAATAATACTCGAATAATAATTGCTTTACGTGGTGAGGCACGTGATCCCGACTTTGTCGGGATTTTACGTGCCCACGTAACTTTATATCCGACTGGTAAAATCCTGAAGGCAATATATGCCTTCAGGATCACGTTGCAAGCCACTTTTACACCCACGACTAGACTCTGAGTAATTTTACGTTATGAGGCACGTGATCCCGACTTTGTCGGGATTTTACGTGCCCACTTCATATTTTCCCGGACTTACATCAGCTGTAAACTAATATTACATGTACTACGTATACATACTTCAGAGCGACCAGGATGGTAGCTTGTATATAGGCTATACTCCTGATTTGCGTCGAAGGTTGGTACGTCATAATAAGGGTGAAGTTGTATCAACAAAATCCAAAAGACCATGGCGAATCATCTATTATGAGGCATATATTAACAGAAGAGATGCTACCGGTCGTGAAGTATTTCTTAAAAGCGGTAGCGGCTGGCGATATATTAAAAGACAAATGAATCATTATTTTTCCCATGGGATTCCTTCTTGACATCCTGCTCCCGCGGCGCTGTCTGGGGTGCGGGCGGGTAGGGGAGTATGTCTGTTTTTCCTGCCGGCGGACACTTCGCGCAATAATTCCGTCCGATTCAGTTTGTCCGGTCTGCCAGAAGCGCGCTATCGGTGGCGCAACTCACCCCGTCTGCCGGGGCAAGTGGAGGATAGACGGTCTGACCGCATTTTTCCGGTACTGGGGAGTATTGCGCCGGGTCCTCAAGACCGTCAAATACCGGTCCGCCTTCGACGTCGCCGGACGGTTAATGGCATTGGTTCCCCTAACGTCGCACAATTTGATACCTCTGGTAAAAAATGGATTTCCGGCAATTCTGGTACCGATTCCATTGCATTTAGAACGGCAGCGTTTGCGCGGATTTAACCAGTCTGAATTGTTCGGCCGGATTTTTGCCTCGGCGGCCGCAGTTCAGGTCGAACCGGGCATCCTCACCAGGTTCAGGATGACGGTTCCGCAGGCGGATTTGAGCGACAGGAAGCGCCGGTTGGCAAATATCCGGGGTGTTTTCAGGGTAAATAAGCCTATAGCAGATAAGTACATCAGGCAGCCGGTGATTCTGTTCGATGACGTATATACCACTGGTGCAACCCTGAGCGATGCCGCTGCCACACTCAAACGGTCCGGTTTCCGTTTTGTCTGGGGCGTCGTACTGGCAAGGTAGTTCTCAATTTCTCCACCTTGGTATACTACGAACCGTATGTCGCGGCGTACCAGATATATCATTTATGCCAACGGCGTTCTGCCGGAAACGGGCGCCGAAGGCCTGAAACCCGATGACTTCATCATCGGTGTTGACGGGGCTGCCGCGTGGCTGCTCGACCGGAAAATCACTCCCAGCGTGGCAATCGGGGATTTCGATTCCGTCAGCGGGGACGGTATGAAGCGCATCACGGCAGCAGTCGGCTCGGTGCTTCGGTATCCTCAGGAGAAAGATTATACAGATCTGGAATTGGCAGTCCGCTACGCGGTCGCGGCAGATCCGGCCGAAATAATCATCTGGGGCGGGTTCGGTACCCGGGCTGACCATACGTTGTCGGCCGTCACCACGCTGGAAATCCCCCTGCGTCGGGGCATTCCGGCATCAATGCGGGACGACAGGAATATTCTCATGCTGGCGGACGGTTATCTGACAATCGCCGACGATCCGGTTTACCGTTACCTGTCCGTTATCCCCTACACCCGGAGGATCAGCGTCACTTTGTCCGGCGTGAAGTATCCGGTCCGCCGGCGGACGATGATGCGCGGCCTATCCGTCGGAGTATCCAACGAGATTACGGCCCGACAGGCCCGGATTACGGTCCACAGCGGCAAAGCCGTGATTATCAGGAGCCGGGATTGATGGCAGGAGGCACGTCACATTGGTATAATGCGTACCATCGGGAGGAGTCGCATAGTTGGTCCATTGCGAAGGTTTGCTAAACCTTTGAGCCGCAAGGCTCGCGTGGGTTCGAATCCCACCTCCTCCGCCACGTAAAGAAATTGCCAGTCGGCAATTTCCACGTTGCTGGAGCGTTGAAATTTTCTAGAGAAAATTTCTTACGCTGCCGCCTTCGCCTCCGTAGTCCCGACTTAGTCGGGACGAAAGCGGGATTCGTCCTTTGTACAGCTCTGCTTCTGCAATAAACGCAGGTATATTTGCGCAAACATGGTATGATTGGTTCACCTCGTTCCGATACAAATAACGCACCCTATGGAACTGACACAGGACATTCCCCTGACACTATCCGTTAAAAAACAGGAGATTGCCGATTACCTGACGGCGTACCTGGCGAAGAAGCGGGACGAGTTCTCCGTATTCCCCTTAGACCGGGAGGCTTATGACGCGCTGGTGAAGCTGGCGGTTTCCGGCAAGATCCTCCGCGGCAGCATACTGGTGATCGTGGCCGACTCGCTGGTCGGCAAACCGCTGGGGGAGGCGCCGCTGATTGCTGCCTCCGCGCTGGAACTGTTGCAGACGGGGATTCTGGTTCAGGATGACGTGATGGACGCAGACGAAAAACGCCGCGGCCAGGATGCCCTGCACAAAACATTTGCCGGCCTGGCGGGTGAGATGCCGGCTGGACTGCGCCGGCGTTTCGGTGAGAATGCCGCTGTCTGCATCGGTGATATTGCGTTTTTCCTGTCTTCCGATTTATTGGGAAGTATGCCGGTTGATCCGGTGACTCTCAGACGGATGATCAAGCTTTACTCCCGGGAAATGGCACTTCTCGGGGCGGCCCAGATTGAGGATCTGCGCATCACCGGTATTTCATCCGCTGTCACCGAAGCGGAGATTCTCTCCATGTATACCGGTAAGACCGCCCGTTATTCATGGATTCTGCCGCTTCTGGCGGCGCTTGAGCTTTCCGGAAAGGGAGAGCTGCTCAGCCCGGAATTTGAGGAAATCGGCAGGTCCGCCGGGCTGGTTTTCCAGCTGGTTGACGACCGGATCGGATTGTTCGGAGATACGGATAGGACCGGCAAGTCCGTCGGCGGCGACGTCCGGGAGGGCAAAAAGACGCTCTACTACCATTACGGCCTTGAGCTCTTGAAAGGGCCGGAGTTGGCACAATTCCGCCGCTTCTACGGCAGCAGGGACCTGGACGAAGCCGGGCTCCGGACGGTCCGGGATCTCCTGTTTACCTCGGGTGCGGCAGCAAAGGTTGACGAGCTGATTGACGAATATGATCATCGGACCTCAGACAGTATCGGACGACTGCCCGTCGGCGAAACCGTCCGGCAGGTACTGACTGACCTGGTCTCCTATGTCCGCCGGCGTGAGCGGTAATACTCAGGTTTTCCCCCCCTGACGCGCATTTGTTACAATAGTGGTACCCCGGAGGCGTGCCGGAGTGGACGATCGGGCTTGTCTTGAAAACAAGTATAGCCGTAAGGTTATCAGAGGTTCGAATCCTCTCGCCTCCGCCACGTAAAGAAATTGCCAGTCGGCAATTTCCACGTGGCTGGCACGTGATGAGTCTGCGAATTTTACGTGCCGCCTTCGCGTTAATATATATTCAGGTTGCGACGTGACGCAGCGATAAATAAGCATCATCCCACTCACTCCCTCTCCTACTCCGGCGATATATACTGGTATTCAGTATGCCAATCCGAAAACGCTATAGTAATCATCTGGTTTTTCTCAAAAAGCTCGACATACTGGTACTGATTACATCTCCGGCGGTAGCGGTCGCCTTCTCTTTGGCGCTAAGGGCTAATTTCCTGACATCGACACTGTTATTTTTCGGCCTGCCTTCAGCCTAGTTGTCCTTCAGAACTCCGGCCAGGGTGAAGAAGACCCTGGTATTCTCACTGCTGATTTCAGTTCCCATGGGAATCTGTATAGACATAATCGCAGCATTCAATAACTCCTGGTTTGTCCCGGTGACCGTATTTCCGTTCCGCCTGTTCGGAACCGTCGCTCTCGAAGACCTGATATGGGGATTCTTTTTCATATACAGTCCGGTGATATTTTATGAACACTTTCTTGATAAGGGTAAACACCGGCTATCGGATAGATGGGTTAAATATCTGGCATGGCCGGTAATTGCCCTGGTGCTTATTTTCATAACCGTATATTTCTCGAGTCCGGAGCTTCTGGTAATACCATATTCATATTTTTGGCTCGGCGTGATTTTCTTTCTCCTGCCGTCAGTCACGTTCCTGTCGTTTTTTCCGAGGTTATTGTCAAAGTATGTGAAAACCGCTTCATATTTTTTCTTCCTCGCACTTCTGTTTGAACTGACGGGTCTGCAGCTTAAACAGTGGACTTTTCCCGGTGGAAACTTTATCGGCTGGATAGACCTGTCGGGCTTCAGGTTCCCGTTCGAAGAATTTCTATTCTGGTTCATACTGGGTGCGATCGGCATCCTTTCATACTTTGAATTCTTTGCCGACGACCGGAAATAAATACCGGGCATGATCCGGTAATTGGCATCCGCAGTGGTGGCGTTATATACTCTAACTAATGGACAGGCCGCAGGTATCCGGGCAGTCAGATAAAGTGGGTAAAGTGGAAGAAGAAGTCTACCTCAGGTGGACTTCGCCGTCCCGCCTGTTTAAACCCCGGAACCGGGAATTTTTCACCAACATCGGGGCGATCGTGTTTCTCCTCATGGTGATACTGGTTTTTGCCCGGGAATTCGCCCTGATTGCTGCAGTTCTGGGAGTTGTGTTTTTTATCTACGTCACCTCGACGGTGCCGCCGGAGGACGTGGAACACCGCCTCACCAATCTGGGGCTTGACAGTGCCGGTCATTTCTACCGCTGGGAGGAGTTTGTGGAATTCTGGTTTGAGGAGCAGTGGAACCAGGGACATATTGTGCTGCGTCCCATATTCGGCCCGCTGGTGCAGGTCCTTTTAGGGAAGGAAAACCGGGAAAAAGTCCGGGCCATTATCGCCAAGCACGTTCCCTACCGGGAAGAGCCGCAGAAGTCATGGGTAGATAATGCCGCCACCTGGCTGTCGGAAAAAGTTCCTCTGGAAAACCAGACCTCCTGAAGTAGCGCTGAAGATAGCCCCGTAGTACAATTACACCGTCTGCGCCCATAGTTCAATGGATAGAATAGGGGCTTGCGGAGCCTCTGATACAGGTTCGACTCCTGTTGGGCGCGCCACGGGGAATTTACCAAATACCCGATGGAGGGTTGGCTGAGTGGTTCAAAGCGACGGTCTCGAAAACCGTTCTCCCTTTCGGGAGGCACAGGTTCGAATCCTGTACCCTCCGCCCGATGATTACGCAGGTCAGGATTAAAGAATACACCAGCCGGTTCGGGGATGATGTGCGGGAACTGGTATTTACCTGTCTCACCGAACTGCGTCCGGGATATGATCCGCGGCAGGATCCGAGACATAAGGATCTGGAGTCAATTTCTGAAGTATATAGCGGTAAAAGCAGGTTCTGGCTGGCGGTCACGGGCGGCAGGCTGGTAGGTACTATTGCAGTAAAGACAAAACCGGGTAGTGAGGCAAGTCTGAAACGCCTGTTCGTCAGAAAGGACTGCAGGGGCAATGGTACGGGGTCATTGCTGCTCAATCATGCGCTGGATTATGCGCAAAAAACCGGTTTTACCGGAATTTCACTGATTACGTCAACCTATGCGGCAGCTGCCGTTCACCTGTTCGAAAAACACGGTTTTACCAGGACGGAAAGGGAATTTTCCGATAAGGCTCTACTTTATTATACGAAAGCCTTAAATTAAATAGTAAAATAATTATTATGACCATAACCATCTGCGGCAGCATGCAGTTCCACGGCGAGATGCGCCGGCTCAAAAAGGATCTTGAGGCGGCGGGGCACACGGTTTTCGTGCCCAAGGGCATTGATCTTATGGACACTGCCGGTTACGTTGTACCGCAGGAAGACGACCTGCGGATTGCGCACAAGATTGAGCATGACTTCATCCGCGAACATTTCCGCAGGATCGAGAAGTGCGACGCCATACTGGTAGCCAATTACGCCAAGAAAGGCATTCCGGATTACATCGGCGGCAACACTTTTCTGGAGATGGGTCTGGCGTTCTGGCTGGGGAAGAAGATATACCTCTTAAATCCGGTGCCTGACATGGAGTACCGGACGGAAATGCACGCCATGCAGCCGGTAGTGATCGACGGTGATCTTAGTAAGATTACATAATTCCCTTGCCTTTAAGATCACAAATATTAGCATATGCAAATATTTGTGATGATTTCTACCGGCAGGGACATTTCTGTTCCGCATTATTTCCAGTTGGCGGGTCAATCCGGACCGGATTCTCCGCTGGTGTATCTGATTTGCACGGGATGCCTGTCTGTGCCAGAATTGACTCAGATGACTGAATTAAGACCTGCGGTTGAAGTGAATCAGCAACCGCTGGATGATCAGATTGCGGCTGTATTTG
>Ga0154812_106_pt8 | contig 11263 bp, 8 predicted proteins | sample Rifle2008BG16ft_FD_105820 | JGI IMG/M metagenome (GOLD analysis project Ga0154812, IMG submission 105820) | Candidatus Gottesmanbacteria bacterium RBG_16_52_11 | reverse complement strand
ATGAAAAGGCCTATCGGCGTGATTGACAGCGGTTCCGGCGGTCTGACGGTACGTATGAGCATTGTCCGCGAGCTGCCCGGAGAATCCACGATTTATGTAGGTGACCATAAGTACCTGCCGTACGGTGAAAAACCAGCCGGTTTCATCAGGCAACGGATCAGCCGGCTGATCAGATACCTGCTGACCCGCCGCATTAAGCTGGTTGTTATAGCCTGTAACACTGCAACTGTTGCCGGGATAGATGATTACCGTAAAGAATTTCCGGGACTGCCGGTTGTCGGCGTCGTTCCGGTAGTCAAAAAAGCCGCCGAGGTTACCCGGACCGGACACATTGCAGTACTGTCCACCTCATTTACTGCCGGCAGCGCCTATCAGAAGGAACTGATAAGGAATTTTACCCGGGGAAAGCAGGTGATTAACCTGGCTGCCCCTGACCTGGTCACCAAAATCGAGGAGGGTCAGACGGATACCCCGGAAATTACCCGGATCCTCACGGCCAGCCTGATAAAGCTGCGGGGTAAACCCGTCGATACCCTGGCTTTAGGTTGTACGCATTATCCCTTTATCCGGGATACTATCAGCCGCATCGTCGGAGACCGGATTACAATTCTCGATTCCGGCGACGCGGTAGCGCGTCACGTCAGGCGGATTCTGACATCTAACAATGCGCTGCAACGAAGTAATGGCCAGACTCACCGGTTTGTCACAACCGGTGATCCGGTACGGGTTAACCGCAGCGTATCCCGGTTACTCAGGGAAAAGGTGAAGTTCATCGGCGTCGATCTGGACTGAAAATATGCCGCGTTACCGACTCCGCAAACCGACAGTGCACATGCACCATTTCGACTGGTGGCTGGTCGCAGTTATTCTGTCGCTGACGCTCTTCGGACTTCTGATGGTGTATAACTCATCCGTCGCCATTGCCGTCAGGGATTTCGGTGATCCGGGTTTTTACCTGCGGGAACAGCTGCGCGGTTTTCTCATCGGAGTGGCCTCATTCGTTTTTTTTGCCCTGCTCGACTACCGTAGATTAAAGCGTCTCGCACTGCCGCTGTTTCTGTTTAATCTGGTACTTCTGGCTGCCGTATTTCTCCCGGGCATCGGCATCACGGCGTTGGGAGCCAGCCGCTGGATCCGGGTAGGATTTTTCGTTTTTCAGCCTGCGGAACTGGCGAAACTGACGATTACACTATATCTGGCCACGTGGTTCACAACACCCGAAAAAGGCCGGCTCATTCCGTTTCTGGTACTTCTGTCAATGGTGGTCGGATTGGTTATTCTCGAGCCGGATCTTGGCACAAGTATCGTGCTTACCGGTACGGCCACGGCAATATTTTTCGCATCCGGGACGCCGCTGTGGAATACCGCGCTGTTAATACCGTTATATCTTGGTGGAGTAGCAGTATTCGGCCTGACTTCGCCCTACCGGCTCCGGAGAATCATGACTTTCCTTAATTCTGAGAGCGATCCCCTGGGAGCTTCATATCAAATCCGGCAGGCGCTGATTGCAGTCGGATCCGGCGGATTATTCGGTCTGGGCCTCGGGAAATCCAGACAGAAATACGAATACCTGCCGGAAGCAAACACGGATTCCATATTTGCCATTCTGGCTGAAGAAGGCGGATTTATCGGGGCTATGATCGTACTTATTCTTCTTTATCTCCTGATTGCCCGCGGCTACCGTACGGTCAAACACGCACCCGACCTTTTCGGCCGGCTGTTGTCTCTCGGAATTATCACCTGGATCGGAATCCAGGTAACGCTTAACATCGGCTCTATGCTGGCGCTGGTACCCCTGACCGGAATTCCGCTGCCTCTGGTTTCCTATGGCAGTTCCAGTCTGGTGATAACTCTTTCTGCCCTTGGTATACTCGTTAATATATCATCTCATGCCAAACACTAGACCGACAGGGATTACTGTTTGTGTCACGGGTGGTCACCTCTCACCGGCTGTGGCTTCTGTCGAAGCTTTCAGGGAATACCATCCGGAATGGAACGTATTCGTGATCGGCCGTGAACACGCGTTTGAAGGTGACCCGACGGTCTCCGAGGAAGCAGCTGCCGCCGGCATGCTGGGTGCGCGGTTTTATCCTTTGCGGACGGGACGGCTGACCCGGACCTGGACTTCCGGCACGTTGACATCACTTCTCAAAGTCCCCCTGGGTATTGCGGGTGCGTTCACGCTGCTCAGGCGTCACCGGCCCGACATCATACTCTCATTCGGCGGTTATATAGCGCTGCCGGTCGTCATCGCCGGATGGGTGTTGGGGATTCCTGCGATTACGCATGAACAGGCGAGTGTTCCCGGATTGGCGAACCGGATCATCGGGATTTTTGCCAAAAAAATTTTGACAGCTTTCCCTGATACGGTCCGGGCATTTCCGGCTGCCAAGACTAAATTTATCGGTCTGCCGCTGCGGTCCGTCATCCTGCACCCGCCCCTGTCATCGGATATCACCGCCGGCAAAGGTCCGGTTATCTATATAACCGGCGGAACAACCGGTTCCGACAGCATCAACCGGCTGGTTTATCCGATCGCATCAAGGCTGGCGGCCCGGTACACAGTCATCCACCAGGTGGGCAGGCGATGGATAAATGAAGCCCGGCGGTTCAGAAATACTCTCCGGGGAGATAAACGGCGCCGCTATCTGGTTTTTCCGTATTTAGATGCGCAGGATCATGCTTACATCCTTTTCAGAATGCATTTTCTGGTTGGCCGGTCCGGTGCAAATACGGTTTATGAACTGGGAGTCACCGGAAAGCCGGCACTCCTCATACCTTTGCCTTGGTCGGCAGCAGGGGAACAGCAGGCTAATGCCGGAATACTTGTAAGACAGGGATCGGCAAAATCCCTGAATCAGTATCAGCTGACGCCGGAGAAGCTGATTTCGGAAATTATAGATTTTTCCGGCGGGATTGATGCCAGTCTTGCCGGTGCCCGTAAACACCGGACTGACTGGCCAACCGGTGCCCAGCTCTCGATCGTATCGGAAATAGTTGAATATCTGAGTTTTAGAGGCGGTAATAAATGATCCGCAGGAAAAAATTATTCAGAAGGAGATACTTGCCTTTATGGCCCTGGCGCCGGATCAGGAAAATTGTATTGTTTGGATTTTTCGGTCTTGCAGTGTGTGCCTCTCTGTACATTTTTGTTACCCGTTATTTCCGGATCCGGAATATAAAGGTCATCGGCGGAAATATAAGTATCAAAATCGATACTTTTTCATTACCATCCAATCTGATTGTGTTTCCGGCGCATAAACTGGAAGCGCAGCTGAAGAGTGAAAATCCCCTGTTATCGGATATATCCGTCACCAAAGAATTCCCGGATACCCTGGTGATTGCGGTATCAGTTCACAGGGGATCGGCAATCATATCGACGCCCGAAAGGCGGTTTCTGGTAGACAGCAGCGGATCGCTTATCAGCGACGCACCGGGTGATTCTACCGGTGTCCCGGTTATTTCCGTCAGCAGTTCGGCCGGTCCGGCAGCCGGGTATATTACCGACCGGGCGGTACTAAAATCACTCGAATTTATCGAAAAAGCAGTGCCGGTTTTCGGTCCGGTCGGTATAACAATCGATAATGAGTCGCAGATAAGGGCACGGATTGGGGAAACGGATATCATAATTGCGCAAGATACGGATATATCGAATGCGGTAAGTACTTTACAAACGTTGTTACCGCGGTTTAGAATGAAAGGAATTGAACCCGCAACCATCGACGTCAGGTACGATAAACCAGTTGTGCGGGAGTAAGTTACTATGGCCCGCGACCGCATTGTTTCCGGCATAGACATCGGAACATCGAAAATCACCACCCTGATTGCCACCATAACCGATGAAGGTGAAGCCCGGGTAATCGGAGTTTCCACTGTGCCCAGCCGGGGTTTGCGTAAGGGTCAGGTTGTAAATATCGAGGAAGCCACCGGGGCAATATCGCAGTCGCTCGATGCGGCGGAGCGCATGGCCGGCGCATCCGTAGCCCGGGCTTTTCTGAATGTCGGAGGCAACCACATTTCTTCGATCAATTCCCACGGTGTCGTCGCCGTGGCCGAACCGGATAAGGAAATTACCGATCAGGACGTACGGCGGGTAATCGAAGCCGCCAAAGCCGTATCCCTGCCGTCTTCCCGGGAAATCATTCACGTACTTCCGCGGGGGTATGTAGTTGACGGTCAGGAGGGGATTGTTGATCCCATCGGCATGAGCGGTATCCGGCTGGAAGTGGATACCCATCTGGTAACCGGTGGGGTAACGGCTCTCAGAAATCTCCATAAATGCGTTGAAGAGCTGGGCGTGGAAGTAGCCGGGATGGTTTTTTCCGGCCTGGCATCGGCTGCGTCAAGTCTCAGCGATACGGAGAAGGAACTCGGGGTGGTTTTAGTGGACATCGGCGGCGGTACAACCGATGTCGCCCTGTTTGTCGAGGGAGCCCTTTCGTACTCATCGGTAATTCCGATCGGAGCCATCAACATCACCAAGGATTTGGCGGCGGGTCTGCGGATATCGCTGGAAAGCGCCGAACGTATTAAAATTCATATCGGTGACCAGGTGAAAACAGTGCCGGCGGAACCCTATGAAGGATCACCGAAAAATCCCCGGCAGGAAAGATCGGATGAAATAGACCTGAGCGGCCTGGGCTTGCCTGAGGAAATGAAAACCGTGTCCCGGAAAACCCTCATCGAAGGTATCATCAAGCCCCGGTTGAACGAGATTTTTACCATGGTCGGACTGGAAATAAAAAGAAGCGGCTTCGGCGGTATGACACCGTCGGGCGTGGTTATCACCGGAGGCGGATCGCTGACCGCCGGTGCAGTCGAATCCGCCCGCAGAAACCTGGCCATGCCGGTCCACATCGGCAGTCCGAAAAAGATTACCGGCCTGATCGATGAAATCACGACGCCGGCATTCACCGTGGCTGCGGGGCTCCTGATCTATGGTTCCAAAAGCGAGCGGTTTGATTCCGGATTGTCGTTCGGAGGCTTCTCAAAAATCCGGGAACGCGTGCAGATCAAGGGTATTGCAGGCAAGGTCATTGATCTGGTAAAGTCATTGTTACCATAAATTGGCCGGTTACGGTTCACACTTCAGTCTGCCCCTGATTCGGGATCCTTTATGCTCATAAAACCTGACATTGCCCGTTTCGCGAAGATCAAAGTTGTGGGAATCGGCGGCGGTGGATGCAACGCGGTGAACTCCATGATCACCGGGAATCAGATTGCCGGGGTTGATTTTATCAGCGTCAATACCGATGCGCAGTCGCTTCTGTTATCGCAGGCTTCGGTAAAGGTCCAGATCGGTGAGAATATCACCCGGGGTTTGGGTGCCGGAGGTAATCCGGAAATCGGAAAACAGGCAGTTGAGGAATCCAAGGAAAAGCTGAAGGAAACTCTCAGGGATGCAGACATGGTATTTCTCACCTGTGGTGAAGGAGGAGGAACCGGTACGGGCGCAACACCGACGATAGCGACACTGGCCCGGGAACTTGGGGCTCTGACCGTGGCCGTAGTCACCAAGCCGTTCCAGTTCGAAGGAGCCCGGCGCATGATCAATGCCGACGAAGGCATCATGGAGCTCAAGGATAAGGTAGATACCCTGATAATCATTCCCAATCAGCGGTTGCTTGATGTCATCGACAAGAAAATGACGCTGCTGGATGCCTTCCGGGTGGCGGATTCGGTCCTGGGTCAGGGCGTGCAGGGGATTTCGGACTTGATTACCATGCCGGGACTCATCAACGTGGATTTTGCCGATGTCAGGGCTATCATGACAAATGCCGGCTCCTCCCTGATGGGTATCGGGACCGGAGTGGGTGAAAACCGGGCTTCCACCGCGGCCAGAACCGCCATCGCATCACCGCTTCTGGAAATTTCCATCGAGGGTGCCAAAGGCGTCCTGTTTAATATCACCGGAGGTGCCGATCTGACGATGTCGGAGGTGGATGAAGCGGCCAAGCAGATCGCAGCCGCGGTCGATCCCGACGCCAATATCATTTTCGGCGCTACCATTGATGAAAACATGGTCGATCAGGTCAAGATCACGGTGATCGCGACCGGTTTCGACGAGACCAAGAAACGGCTGCGGGAGCTGTCCGGCCGCGCCGCGTATCAGCCGCAGTCATACGCGGCGCCCGCACCGGTCAGCCAGTTCCAGACCCAGCAGTCTGCCACGGTCAAACCGTCCCAGCCGCAGGCGACAGCATTTACCAGCAGTACGGAAGACCTGCCTCCGGAAGAGGACGAATTCGACATCCCCGCATTCCTAAGGCAGCGGAGTTAAGGGCAATTTAGCTTCAATTTTCAATATTCCCAAAGTACCTGCTTTTTAGGTCTTCCAAAAGGGTAGCTTGGGGCAGTATATTACGCTTTAGTTCCTCGCAGGACCATTTTTTAATCCCAAGCTACTCCCAAAGGGAGTATGCGGATTGACCTAAGCGATTTTCAAAACTATATCACCATTTCCTGTCATGCTTATTCCGGGATTAAACCTTCGTTGCGCTACGGAAGTTTGTACTTTTTCAAAAGGTATAATAATTTTATTGTGATAGTAATAATTACATTTCTGATCTCTTTATTACTTAAAATATTTACAATATTATTTACTGATATTATTTCTTTTATTAAGAAAAATGTTCTAGACGTTACACAAACAATTTTTTCAATTCATTAAATGGAATCTTCCGGTGGTTCCCCGGGATGAGCTGTGGCTATGCCACTGCCGAGTGGTCTGAGCGTTTCTCCCATGTGACATGCAGTATCTCATAAGAAAATTCAATAAACAATATTTTCATCAATCTGAGGTTAGCACCATCCGGGTATGTATAATGTAAAGATGACCGGACCACGTAAATCCGATTTAAAAACCCTCATATCCCGTATTTTCATTGTCTATCTTATCGCGTTAACAGTGCTTTATTCGGCTTTATCGGTTGTCAGGCACAATCATTTCCAGTCCGGGGGATTTGACCTGGGGCTGTATGACCAGTCGGTTTGGCAGTATTCCCGGTTACTGTGGCCGTATAACACCATCAAACAGAGGTTCATATTGGGTGATCACCTGTCACTGACATTGCCACTGATTGCTCCTTTGTACAGGATATGGGATGACGTGCGGATGCTTCTGATTTTTCAGGCATTTTTCGTAACGTTCTCCGCATATCCGGTATATCTGTTAGGTTTAAAGAAAAAACTATCACATCCGGTAGCGATTGCAGTTGCAGTGGCGTACAGTTTATTTTACGGAATTCAGTACCTGATATTTTTTGACTTCCATCCGGTAGCCATCGGAGTCGGGCTTATCCCCTGGATTCTTTATTTCCTGGAGTCGGGAAGGCACAAAGCGGCACTGGTGTGTATCATTTTGCTTGTCCTGTCAGTGGAAAACATGGGCCTGGCGCTGGCCGGCATCGGTTGTCTATACCTTTTCCGAAAAGACACCGTAAAAAAGGCTTTGATCTTTATTTGCGGGGGAATACTCGCGAGCCTCCTGGCTTCACGGGTGACTGCGTTTTTTTCCCCGGTAGGGTATGAATATTTGCCTCAGGTTGTGTTAAATCCGTTGGTCATGCTGTCAAGATTTCTTGACAATCCCGAAAAAAGGCAGGTTTGGCTTTTTACCGTTACCTCGTTTGGCGGCCTGGCGATATTTTCCCCGGGTGCGATGCTGGCAGTTTTAATTGATTTAGCCCAATATTTCCTCACCGGTCCGGTATTTTCCCGGATGTGGTCGCCGTTCATGCACCACCGGGCAATCCTGGCACCGTTTCTGGCATACGGAGCAATCGATGCGGCTGTATTCCTGTCGAAAAAACGGATACCGTTTGGGATTACCGGCGGATATCTTATTGTCGCTATGCTTTTTACCCAATACTTTTTTCATTTTCCGCTGAATAAACTGGCCAAGTCGGAGTACTGGAAGGAAGAAGCCTGGATGAATGACTTGCGTCAGCTGGTTTTATCGGTCCCGGCAAACGCCTCAGTAGCCGCACAGCAGAATCTGGTACCGCACCTGAGTCACCGGCGGGAAATATACCTGGTTTATCCCAGAATGCATTCATTTGAAAATCAACCGTGCGGCCGGACAGCTTGCTGGTGGCTGGATTTCGGCGGTAAACCTGATTTTTTAACCATCGACACGCGACCCAACCAGTGGCTGACCCAGACCCTGGAATCGGATGAAAACTGGAGGGCAGCGGTTACCATCATGGAACGTACCGGATTCATCATCCCCGAGAGCAGTTTCGGCGACGCCAGATTATACCAGATAATTTATTCCCAGATGCCTATTTGACGCTGATTGTGGCAAAGTTCTGTTTTTGGTATACTGGTCACGTAGTAAAGACGTTGTCCGGCAGATGACAAAACTGCAACGTATCACTGCAGGATTGAGTAATTCTCAGCGTTCGGCGAAGAACTTTCCGGTTTCCGGTTAAAGTAGACCGCTGCGGGTTATGCCCGTAACAGCAGTAACGAGAAACCCGCCTATGCCGATTTAGCCGGCTCCGGCGAGGTAAATAAGGTGGTAACACGGGTGAACCGCTCGTCCTTATATAATATTAAGGAAAGCGGTTTTTTTAGGCTTATTTATGAAAAAAAGCAGTTTTAAGGAAGTTAAATCAGACGTGAATTTCCCGCTGCTTGAGGATAACCTGATCAGGTACTGGAAGGACAACCGGATTTTCGAAAAATCGGTAGAGTCCAAGCCTGCCGGCAAACGCTGGAATTTCCTAGACGGACCGCCGTTTATCACCGGCCTGCCGCATTACGGAACGCTTCTGTCCAGTATTCCCAAGGACCTGTTCCCCCGTTTCTGGACGATGAAAGGTTACCGGGTGCGCCGGGTCTGGGGCTGGGATTGCCACGGCCTGCCGGCGGAAAATAAGGTCGAAGCCAAGCTGGGAATCAAACGGAAGAAGGACATCGTCACCAAAATCGGCGTGGAACGGTTCATCAGTGAATGTAAAACTTATGTCAATGAAGTGTCGGGTGAGTGGGAATGGTATGTCGACCATATCGGCCGCTGGGTGGATTTCAAAAACGCTTATAAAACAATGGACCTGCCGTACATGGAGTCGGTAATGTGGGTTTTCCGTCAGATGTACGACAAGGGACTTATATATAAAGGCCTGCGGGTTTCGCTGTACTGTCCGCACGACGTCACACCGATATCCAATTTTGAGGTGGCGATGGACCCGGACAACTATAAAGAAGTGACCGAACCGACCGCCGTGTTCAAATACCGTTCGGCTGAGGCGCCCGATACGTTTTACCTGGCCTGGTCTACCACACCCTGGAATAAGCTGGCTACCCCGGCATTGGCTGTCAATCCGAAACTGTCATATGCGAAAGTCCGACAGGGAAACGAGAATTATATACTGGCCAAATCAACCGCTGCTATGCTCACGGGGGAGCCGTATCAGGTATTGGATGAATTTAAGGGCTCCGCACTGGTTGGCCGCAGATTTGAAGCCCACTATGATTTCTATCAGATTGATAAGAACAAAAAAGCTTTTGTCATCATACCCGGGGATTTTGTGACTGCCCAGGAGGGGACCGGAATCGTCACAATTGCGGCTTACGGGGAAGAGGATCTGGAAGTGATGCAGCGGGAAAATATCCAGATCGTTCAGCATTTGGACGAAGAAGGTATTCTCAAACCCGAAGTTCCCAACTGGGGCGGCATGTATTACCTGGATGCCGACCCCCTGATTATCGATGACCTCAAATCCCGGGGCCTGATTTACCGGCTGGACCAGTATACCCATACGGTACCTACCTGCTGGCGATGCCATACCCGGCTCATTTACGCCCCCCAGGACGCCTGGTACGTCAATATCCGGAAGCTGAAGCCGGACCTGATAAAGTCCAATGAAAAAGTCAGCTGGTACCCTGACCATTTCAAATACGGCCGCTACCTTAAAAGCCTGGAGAATGCACCTGACTGGTGCATTTCCCGGAGCCGTTTCTGGGGTTCCCCGGTGCCGGTCTGGGAGTGCCCTCAAGGCCACCGTTTCGTTCCGGGGTCGATTGCCGAGCTGGAGAAAGCCGCCGGCAGATCCATCACCGACCTGCATAAGCCGCAGATAGACGATATTTCCGTCAGCTGCAGCCGGTGCGGGAAGAAAGCTGTCCGAGTGCCCGAAGTGCTTGACAGCTGGATCGAGGCCGGATCGGCTTCTTTTGCGGAACGCAATTACCCCTTTAACAAGGAGTTTAAACTGGAGGATTTCTTCCCTCCGGATTTCATTACCGAATATACCGGACAGATCCGGGCGTGGTTTTACGTCCTTCACGTCATTGCCACGGCGCTGTTTGACTCCCATGCTTTCCGGAACGTGCTGGTCAGCGGCGTCATTCTGGGTACGGATGGCCGGAAAATGAGCAAGAATTTCAATAATTACCCTGATCCGAAGGAACTACTTATGAAATACGGAGGCGACGCCCTCAGGCTTTACCTGATGGGTTCTCCGGTCATGCACGGGGAGGATGTCCGGATTTCGGAAGCCGATTACCGCAACCGGGTGAAAGGGATGCTTCTCACGTTATGGAATGTCTATAACTTTTTCGTCACTTACGCCCGGGTGGATAACTGGAAGCCCGGGCCGTCTCAAGCGGCTGCGGAAAACATCATGGACCGGTGGATTCTTTCCCGCATGAACGGTAACATAAAAAACATTACCGCCGGCGGGTATGAAGCATACGATACTCCGGAAATCGTAACTCAAGCCGGCCAGTTTATCCGGGACCTGTCACTCTGGTACGTCAGGAGAATCCGTGACCGGATCGGACCGGCAGTGCCTGACAGCCCGGATAAGTCAGCCGCATACCGGACTCTCTGGAAAGTACTCACCGTATATTCCAAAGTCTTGGCACCTTTGATTCCGTTCGTCTCCGAGGAGATTTTCCGGAATCTGACCGGAAAGGATTCCGTTCACCTGGAGGATTGGCCGGCTCCGGGACCGGTCGACGGGCAGCTGGAAACGGAGATGGCACTGGGGCGCAAAATAGTCGAGAAAATCCATAGTGTCCGCAAGGATAAAGGGGTGAAAGTCAGGATGCCGCTCAAATCCGTATCATATAAGTCACCGCGGAGTCTGAGTCAGGATATCGCAGCCGTAATCGCAGCTGAAACGAACGTTAAACAGCTCATTTATGCCGGCACCGCCGACGCTGACAGCATAGAGGTGGAGCCGGATTTCACCGAAACCGAAGAACTCAGCCGCGAAGGCCAGGCCCGGGAGTTCGTCAGGCAGATTCAGGGACT
>Ga0154812_109_pt15 | contig 11462 bp, 11 predicted proteins | sample Rifle2008BG16ft_FD_105820 | JGI IMG/M metagenome (GOLD analysis project Ga0154812, IMG submission 105820) | Candidatus Gottesmanbacteria bacterium RBG_16_52_11 | reverse complement strand
GGCGTCACGTCACTCGAGGAAGTGCTGAGGGTTGCCCAGGAATAGGACTGCATTTTATTGAGAACTGTGATAGTCTGGTTTTAGTGCGGATTTTTTAAAAATCTATCTGACGGCAGGAATATTTTCCTTCCAGATGACACCTTGGAAAGGGGCATAGGCAGCGGAGCGGATAACTGGCAGGGGCGGACCCTTACGGAATTGCCTCTCCTGACTGAAAATATATGGACATCCAGGAATACTTTGCCGAAGCAGGCAGGCTGGAAGCATCAGACCTGCATTTATTGGTAGGATTTCCCCCGATCCTCCGGGTTAACGGCGTTCTCGGTTCGATAGAAGGCATTCCGGTCCTTACGGCAACCGATGTCGAACAGCTGGCTTTTTCCGTATTGTCGGCAGAACAGAAGGACCTACTGCTGACAAATAAGGAAATCGACATCTCCGTCCCCTCCCAGTACGGCAGGTTCAGGGTGAATATCTATAATCAGAAAGGAACCTACGGCGGCGCTTTCCGGCTGATTCCCGATAAAATCCGTACTATCGATGAACTGGGACTGCCGGCCATCTGCCATGATTTCGTCAAGCTTCACCAGGGATTCATCCTGGTAACCGGGCCGACCGGACACGGCAAATCAACAACGCTGGCGGCCATGATCAACGAAATCAACCTGTCCCGGTCGCATCATATCGTTACTATCGAGGACCCGATCGAATATGTATACCCGATCGCCAAATCGATCATCTCGCAGCGCGAGATGCATCAGGATACGCATTCCTGGGCGGTGGCACTGCGCAGCGTCCTGCGGCAGGATCCGAACGTTGTCCTGGTCGGAGAAATGCGCGATTACGAAACTATCGAAGCAGCCATAACCATTGCCGAAACCGGTCATCTGGTTTTCGCCACGCTGCATACCAATTCAGCGTCCCAGACCATTGACCGCATCGTAGACGTATTCCCCGAGAATCAGCAGGCTCAGATCCGGCTCCAGTTATCCAACGTTCTCGAAGGCGTACTTTCACAGCGCCTGCTGCCTGCCATGAACGGCGGCCGGGTAGCGGTTACTGAAGTGATGACAGCTACACCGGCGATCCGGACCGTCGTCCGTGAAGGCAAAACACACCAGATCGATAATATCATCCAAACGTCGGCGGAACTGGGAATGATGACGCTTGAAGCCAACCTGGCACAACTGGTAATCGAACGCAAAATCAGCGTCGAGGTGGCCACGAATTACGCAGTCCGTCCTGACGATCTGGCCCGGAGACTGAAATTAAGGTAAATCTGTTTAATGTCAAATATTCAGGCTCAATTTGATTACTGGAAATATTAATTGATTATCCGCGGAATACTTTGAACTGATCATATGGCTTACTATTCCTATAAAGCCCTCGGCAATAACGGCAGCCAGGTTTCCGGACTTGTCGAAGCTCCCAGTGAAGGCACGGCGGCGCGTCTGTTGCGGGAAAAGGGACTCTTCGTAGTCAGGCTTGAGGAATCCCAGAAATCAGTCACTGTAGCGGCACTCCAGACCCGCTTCAAACGGATTAGTTTCAACGATATAGTCAATTTTACCCGTCAGCTGGCGACGATGATCGTTGCCGGACTCCAGCTGCCTGAGGCTCTGGCGATACTCCGGGCTCAGACCACGAATCCGCTGCTGGGCAATGTCATTATGGATATCGAACACCAGATCGTCGGCGGCGGTAACCTGGCTGATTCGCTTTCCAAATATCCGAAATATTTCACCGAAATCTACATCTCCCTGGTCCGGGCCGGAGAAGCCTCGGGAACCCTTGACCAGGTGCTGCAGCGGCTGGCAGATACCCTTGAATCCCAGCAGGAATTCCGCAACAAGGTGAAGGGAGCGATGATTTACCCGGCCATTATCGTCGTCGGTATGATTGTCGTAGTCATCATCATGATGACCGTAGTAATTCCCAAACTGACCGAGATGTACCGGGATTTCGGCGCTACCCTGCCCTGGTCCACCCAGCTCTTAATGGCCATATCCGATTTCTTCGTAAAAGCCTGGTGGCTGGTGATTATCGGTCTGGTCGGCGGTGCGGCGCTTTTCGGCAGGTGGCGCAAAACCCTGATCGGCGAATTCATGCTGGACACATTTCTTCTTAAGCTGCCGGTACTGGGGGAGCTCCAGAAAAAGATCATATTGGTAGAATTCACCCGGACGCTGGGCATGCTGATCGGATCCGGGATTCACATTCTGGATGGCCTGAAAATCCTCAAGAATGCCATGGGAAACGTGCTGTTCCGAAACGCCATTTTCGAAATTGCCCAGCGGGTGGAAAAGGGTTTCCCGCTGGGTGACTGTTTCGCGGCACACGAAGTATTCCCCCCGATCGTATCCCAGATGATGAAGGTCGGCGAGGAAACCGGCAAACTCGATGAAACCCTGAACAAGCTGTCCAAGTATTTCCAGAGCGAATCGGAGCACCTGGTCAAAGGACTGACAACGGCTATCGAACCGGTCATCATGGTAGTCCTGGGTATCGGCGTCGGATTTATCGTCATCTCGGTTATTACCCCTATCTACTCGCTGACGAACCAGATCCGTTAATAACGCAGGTTTCCGCTGTCCCTGATCAGATCCTGAAGTTTGGCTGCCGCAGTCGAGGTTTTATCGGTAATCATTGAGAACTGGCCGCTGGCGGAGGCAAGACTGCCCGTTTTTGCGTACAGCAAGCCTAAGGTCGCGTGATACGAGTCATCTCCGGAGTATACGGCAGACAGTTTTTCCAGCTCACCGATAGCAAGCTCATAACTGTCGTTTTCAATAAAATACCGGGCGATATTTTCGTGGGTCCGCGATGAATCGAAATAAAGATTCATATATGTAATATACCGCAGCGTTGTATAGTCTTTCCGCGACCGGTAGTCCGAAAGATACATCCGGCTGAAATCCTCAAGTACTGAATAAATAATGCCATAGTTCGTACTGATTTTTACGGTTTTTTCAATATATTTATACAGGCCGAAAATGAATATGACTTGGAATATGAATATTCCGGACACAACTGCTGACAGCAACATTTTCCATCGCACCGGCTGTATCTTTTTCAGAAGTCCGGTAAATCCGATTCCCATGATCAGCGCGATAAACGGTGCGGATAAGACATAATAATGCATGTAAAATTTCGTTCGTGTCAGGAAATAGAAAACCGGGTAGGCAACGGAAACGATAATCAGGAAGCGGTATCTCTTCAGGTGCCGCAGGATCTGATAAAAACCCGACAAAACCAGGAAATTCCCCCCCCAGAATATAACGGAACTAACCTCTTTGGCCCTGATAGACGCCATAAACGGGGTTAAATTATCACCCAGGAAGAAGTCGAATCCGTTTCCGTTGACAATCTGCAGCCCCAGCGTGATGTTCTTTCCATCGAAGTTTTTCGGTTTCCCGGCATAAACCAGAAAATTGCGGCAGTCAGGGCATACCGGACTGCTATGTAACTGATAATAGATATAGGGCAGCGTCCAGAGGAATCCGATAAAGAGGCCAAGCAGTAAGCTGCCCCAGCGTATCCTTACCTTGTACATGATGAAAATTCCTGTGACAAGCAGAATGAGAACATATCCGGAAATATGAATCTGGGCGATGAGGCTGAGCAATAGAAATAGCCAGAATGTATTTTTCGGATTTTTACCGAGTATGACCTGGTGCAGTAAAAAAACGACCGGTACAACGAGCGGAAACAGCATGCTGGGCTGCCATATCGTTCTGGAATATATAACCAGCCAAGGCGATACCGCCAGTATGACCGTTGCCACTAATATCGTCAGACCGGAGTAATACCGTTTCAAGGCAGAATAGAAATAAATCGTCGCTGCCGTATTCAGCAGAACAAAAACCATTGTCACGGCAACCGGTTCGCGGGATATGACAGTCAGCGGGATCAACAGGTAATGAAACAGCGGCAGGTTCCAGATTCCGATGCTGGCGTACGTTCCCTTAGTAATAAGGAATGGCTGTTCATAAAACCGGCTGTTCGTAAACCAGATACCTATCTGGTCCAGGTTGAAGATCATCAGATCAATCCGGAATATCCTTAAAACCAGGGTCACGAGGGTTAGCACACTGATTATCATCGTTTCCATACTAATCAGATACGGCGGGCATTGCAAACATATACTTGACAAGATTTTTTATACTGTGTTACACCATATATAGAGGTACTTATTATGAAAAAGACTTCAGGTTTTACGCTCATCGAAATCCTGATCGTTATAGCGCTGCTCGGAGCTCTGGCGATCGGACTGTTGGCAACGATAGATCCGTTCGAGCAATTGAAGAAAGGCCGCGATTCGGCAACCCGGAATACGGTGACCGAATTTTACAACGCAAATCTGCGGTATTACGGTACCAAGGGAGAGTTTCCGTGGGGAACCGTACCGGCAAACAGGCCGACTACGGCACCGCTTAACGATCCGACAATGGGACCACATATAATGGCCCTGATCAGCGCCGGGGAGCTGAAGATGAATTTTACGGCTGCAGCCGGTACCAACAGGCTGGCCAGAATCCCGGTTACGTCAACGGCTGACGATGATTTGGCGGTCTGTTTCCAGCCTGAGTCCAAGAATTTCAGGCTTGATCCGAACGCAATTTTCAGCTCGAACGGCGTAACGGTTCCGGCTGATACCTGCATTTCTCAGACATCCGGTGGAGCCACTACCTGCTACTGGTGTATACATTAATAAGCTGATAAGCGTGTATTTCAAATAAGCTGGCCATTATGGCCAGCTTATTGTTTGTGTCCTGTCTGCAGTCCTTTCACTGAATGTGACGGAATCATGTGCCTTACGTATTGGTTAGTATCTTATCGTTCCTGATACTATTATCCTTCCAGGCTTTTGGGGTCAGCGGAGCGGATAGCGGTGACCTGGTGACTGCAGCATACCTTTTCGGCGTTCCCCATCCGCCGGGATATCCCCTGTATACCGCACTCGGATGGTTTCTGACCCGTCTTCCGTTATTTTCAGTTGCCTGGCGGGTCGGGCTGCTGTCCTCTGTCCCCCACGCTTTTTCTGTTGGCCTGGTGTACCTGACTGTCAGGAAAATTACCGGAAAACAGTCTGTTTCCCTGATCGCATCCACCGTGTTACTGGGTAACTATCTGTTTTTCTTTTACGGGGTAACCGCGGAGGTTTTTGCACTGCTTGATTTTTTCACTCTGGCGCTCATTTACTGTGCCGTCAGCTGGTTTATCGGAAATGAACCGAAATACCTCATGCGCTTTGCGCTGTTATCCGGTTTATCATTAACTCACCATCAGGTGATCATTTTCCAATTACCGGCATATTTATTTTTAGGATGGTTACTTCGTAAACGATTGAGCCGGGAGTTCCGTCATATCCCGAAAATGCTGTTTCTGTTTTCCTGCGGTTTATTACCTTATATCTATATTCCCTTGGCAGCCCGGCATAACGCCGTCATAAATTGGGAAAACGCGTCGACCGTCCGGGGATTTATTGACCTGGTGACACGCGCCCGGTACGGTACCTTTCAGGCGGCAACCCTGTTCGGGACTACGCTTACCGAACGGCTACTCGGAATAAAAGCCTATTTCCAATTCATGTTGACGGACTTTTACTGGATCGGAATGACACTGGTTGTCATCGGTTTTGTCTGGCTCGCCAGACACCAAAAAGTTTTATTTTGGTTTATCCTGACGGCATTTTTATTTACCGGACCGCTGTATTACTTCTACGCCAGTTACCCGATTCTGACCTCCTTTAGTTTGGGAATTTACGAACGGTTTCTGTTGCCGTCTTACGTCATCGTTTCTATCGTGCTCGGTTGCGGAATTACCGGGATTCTGGAAAGTCTGGGTAGCATCAGCCGGACGGCGTTAGCCCGCAAGTACCGCACCCTCATTACTGCTGCAGTGTATGTGTTCGGATTTTCATTCGGAATCCTGATGTTAGTCAGCACTGCCCTGAAATTTACCGGACTGCCGGAAGACCGGACTACAGCATACCTGGGTATCGATCTCCTCCGGACTGTTGAACCGGACGGGCTGCTTCTGTTGCTCGGGGACTCGCCGCTTTTTATGGCCCAGTATCAGAGGTACGTCGAAAAAATCCGCCCGGACGTCATAGTCTTATATGAAGCAAATTTGCGCTCCGCCCCATATCTTGAGACAGTGAAAAAGAATTTTCCAGGGTTAGCTTTACCGGAACCTGACGGAAAGAATCTGCTGACCGATTTTATCGACCGCAACCGGAAGGCTCATCCGGTATATTCAAACGTGGATTACGAAAAACCTTCAGGAACCGAATGGATACCCAGGGGACTTCTATATAAATTATACGATGAGGCTGATCTGCCGACATATAATGAGATCATGTCAGAAGACAGACTTATCTGGGCTGGCTATCATCTTGATGAAATTAAATCAGGGATACTCCTGAGGTACAAACATTTTGTTTTAACCGATGTTCTGAATCCGTACGCCGTATCCAGGCTGCAACTGGGAAAACTCATGAAAGACCACGGATTTCTGGCCGATGCCGAGGGGTATTATACCGATGGATTATCAGTCGGCAGCGACCAGTATGTATCCGAAATATATACTCAGCTGGGGATTGTTAGGCTGGCCCTGCGGAAGTGTCCTCAGGCGGAAGAAGCCTTTTTCAAATCGAAAGAAACTGCCTATTATGATAATCCGAAAGTCTACTATTTCCTGTCAGTCGTCTACGGTAACTGCTTTTCCGATCAGGAGAAAGCCGATGAATATCTGAAATTATACGAACAGAAAAAAAGTAAAGTTCAGACGCCACTGGAGAATCTGTAATAACCGGAAGCTACATATATGGATAAACGGATTCCGGCAAAGACTAACCGTTTCAGGTCCCTGATACCGGCCGGACTGTTTATCATTTGCATCAGTCTGCTGTTTCATATCCGGATATTCCTGCCCGAACTGTCGATCTATGCGACTCATGAAGTCGGCATAAACGATATCTGGCACTTCAATTATCCGATGAAGGACCTATTGTCAAAGTCGCTGCATTCATATTCCCTGCCGGTGTGGACGGATCTGATCGGCGGCGGTTTTCCGGTACTTGCCGAAGGCCAGGTCGGAACTTTTAACCTCTTAAATCTGACGTTATTCGGACTGCTGCCGACGCCGTGGGCATATAACATAGCTTATATTGCATTATTTTCCATATCCGGAATGGGGATGTTTCTTTTCTGCCGCCGGAAACGGATAAGTTACACCGCATCGCTGATTGCTTCCATAAGTTTCATGTTTTCGGGTTTCTTTGTCTCCCATATATCCCATTTCGTGCTTCTCCAATCCGCGGTATTTTTTCCGATTCTGGTCTACAGCGCGGACATACTTCTTGAAGGGAAAAAGTATGCCGGGTTCATAATGTTTTCCCTTTTTCTGTCACAGCAGATATTTTCGGGTTTTCCTCAAATGGTATTTATTTCCCTGTTATTTATAATGTTTTACGGAATCTTCAGATCGCTGGCTGAGCGGATTCCTGTAAGCAGGCTTATTTTGCTGTGTCTGGCAATCGCAGCCGGTTTTTTCCTGTCGTCTGCACAGATTTTCCCGACCTATGAAATGGCGAAGTTATCATACCGGTCGGTCGGACTGGATGTCGGGGAACTGCTGTACTACAAATTTCCGGCAAGCCATTTTCTGCTGTTTCTCAGTCCTTTTGCCTTCGGCAATCCGCAGACAGGCTCATATCCTACAGCTAATCTCATAAACGGCTCATTGTTTTGGGAAAGTGCCTGTTATATCGGCATTCTGCCTCTCCTATTTGCCGGTATCGGACTTTGGCGGTGGCGGAGAATTCCTGCGGGAGCTTTTTATCTTCTGGCCCTGATATTTTTCGGACTTCTCATGATCGGAGGTTCGGGTCCCCTGTATTTCCTCCTGACGATGCCCGGCTTTTCGTTTTTCCGGTTTTCATCACGCTATCTGTTGGTTTTTCTGTTTCTGTTGTGTGTGCTTGCCGCCTACGGATTTGATTTTCTGATTGGCAATTTGAAGAATACCGGCAGGATTCTGAAAATTATCATACCAGGCGTTCTGATTTCACTGGTACTTTTCGACCTGTTTCGGACCTGGTTTTCTTATCATCCCGTGATACCGTACAGTCAGTTTTTACCGGATCCGGAATCTGCCGCCGTACTGAAAAAAACCGGTTCCGGCACCGTTTATTCTTTCAAGTCTAATTCAGCCGTATTTGAGGAGTATACCAGCACTTTAAGCGGCAAACTGAACCGTTACCGGGAATACCGGAATTACCTGATTCCGGACAGCAATATCCTGTACGGCATACCCTCGGTTAACTACTATGCGGCGTTATTTCCGACCAGGATCGGCGAAATCAATGCCCTCTTAGGAAATGAATATATGCTGGAATCAACTCCGGCTGCCCGCCTGACCGATGCTTCCGTCCGGACGCTTCGGATAAGGAACGTCAGTACGGTATTATCGCCGCTGCCGTTGGAGAATGACACTCTGTCGCCGGCAGTATCACCCGGAATTCGGTTGCCGGTATCCCAAAGACAGCTCTATATATACCGTCTGAATAATACGTTACCGAAATACAAGGCCTACACGGCACTGCGGCCTGTCAGGACTCTGGAAGATTTCAGCAAAATTTTTGTCTCCCGGACATTTGATGAATCCGGGGAGTTGATTGTAGAGAACGAATTTCCCCGGATTTCCCAAACGGAGCAGCTGAAATTTTCTTTTTTTCCGGAATATTACTCAGGTACGTATGAGAAAACGGCAGTTGAAGTGAATCAGGACGCAATTCTCTCCGTCGCAAAAAGCTATTATCCTGGGTGGACAGCCGCGGTTGACGGGGTACCGACCGCGGTGTTTCCGGTAAACCTGTTCAATATCGGCCTCCTGATTCCGGAAGGTCGTCATACGGTTGAACTCCGGTTTGAACCGGACTCCGTCAGAACGGGTATAGGCATCACTATCGCCGGGTACCTGATCATTCTATTAGCCATATTATTCCGATGGAAGAGAAGACCGTTCTGGAAAACGTAATCCTACATACCGTACAATTGAGTAAATGCCGTATTTTTCTGCCGTTGTTTTTGTATTGGGAGTATGTGCCGGTTCGTTCCTCAATGTCCTGATAGACCGGTTGCCCAAAGGTGAAACCGTCACCCGCGGCCGGTCGCACTGCGACCACTGCAAGAAGACGCTCCGGTGGTACGAGCTGATTCCCCTGATTTCATATCTGGTTCAGGGCGGCCGCTGCCGCAGATGCCGCAAGCCGCTGTCGGCGGCATATCCGGTTACGGAACTGGTCACCGGTATCGGATTTGCAGCAGTATTTTGGGCAACGGGAGGAACCGAATCCCTGACCGCGCTTGTTCCCCTGCTCCGCTTAACCGGTAGCTTGATAATATTTTCCTCGTTACTGGTTATCACGGGTGCGGACCTCAAATATTACATAATCCCGGACGTCATGGTCATTTCCGGTTTTGCCGGCGCCGGACTGATGGTATTGCCGGCTGCGGATCCGGTGAATTTGATGACCAGGGTTTTTACCGGCCTGGCGGCCGGTACATTCTTTTATGCACTGAGGGCCATTACCCGGGGTCGGGGTATGGGGCTGGGAGACGTTAAACTGGCCCTGCTTATGGGTTTTTTGACCGGTTATCCCGGTATCGTAATGGCTCTCTATGCCGCGTTCTTGACGGGTGCATTGGTGAGTGTAATACTGGTTATAGGAGGCAGACACTCGTTACAAAGTATCGTACCGTTCGGGCCGTTTCTGATTCTCGGAACTGCCTCGGCACTAATCTGGCACCAGGCATTCCTGATCTGGTGGAAAGGATTTATACCATGAAAGTTAAAAACTCAATATTTAAAACCCGAATCCGTTCAGCATCGGGATTTACGCTTCTTGAGCTTCTGATCGTCATCTCGATTATCGGCATACTCGTAGCCATCGGCGTAGCCGCCTACTCGAGCGCGCAGCTGAAAGCCAGAAACAGCCGGCGGATGCAGGATATCAAGGCGCTGACTTCGGCGGCTGAACAGTATTTTGCCGCAAATAACAGTAACTATCCGACACAGGTACAGCTGACTGTTCCTGATTTTTTGCCGGGAGGCTGGCCGAAAGATCCGAAAACTTCCGTAAATTACCCGTATGTTTTAACCGGAACAAGTACCTACTGCACGTGTGCATTACTTGAAGGCAGTAATATCGGTAATTCAAATGCGGCTGCAGATGCAACATGCTCCGGTTTGGGTAATCCTGGTAATTATTACTGTGCCAGAAACATGCAGTAAGGAGGGATCATGAGTCACAAGAAACTTCGGAATGGTTTTACCTTTATTGAGGTGCTGGTTGTAGCGGTTATTATCGGAATTTTAGTGGCGGTCGGTATGGTGTCGTATGTAACTGCCAGCCGCAATTCCAGGGACACGAAACGCAAGAGCGATCTCCAGAACGTGCGGCAGGCTTTGGAAATGTACCGGGCTGATACCGGTACATATCCTAACTCAAGCGGTGATTGGCGAACTTTTGATACAGTCCTGGGTGCACTAGTAACGCAGAACTACATCTCCAGCCTGCCGAAGGACCCGAAATCGCCGGCTTATGAATATTATTACTATGGTGCATTAAACGGAGCATCATGGGCTTATTGTCTGTCAACGTATATCGAGGTTGAAAGTAACGAGTTGCAGGAATGCTGGACCAGGTCGCCGTTTTGGCATTATACGGGATACGAAAATGAATCATATGAGCTTTTTGGTTCTTAAAAATTAGATCCGTGAATAAATTTGACAAATCAAGTTCGGGTTTTTCGCTGATTGAACTTATCGTTGCTACGGTAATCATTTCGATTATCGTCAGCATCGGTTTTGCCACGTACGCTTCATTCCATGCAACCCAGCGGGTTCGCCAGGCGGCGTTTACCCTCAAGAATGACCTGAGATTTGCGCAGAATAATGCTTCTAGTGGCGTTTTTACACCTTCGCCGACCTGTGCCAGTCTGTACGGTTACCAGATTGACATCGAAACCGCGGCAAAGACTTACAACCTGGTGCGATTGTGTAACACTCTGCCTGATCCGGAAGTCGTTGCCACATATGCACTGCCGGAAAATGTCAAGTTTAAGTCCGTCACCGTAGATCCTGTCATTTTTTTAGTGCTTGATAAGACTGTTGCCACTACCGGTAACATTGATTTATCAAATGATAACGGCCCCGGGACTAATCCGTTCAGAATTTCGGTCAGTTCGACGGGAGAAATATCCGGGCCGGAGAAACTGTAATTATGACTTTATTAAGTAAGTCAGAACACGGGCAGTCCATTGCCGAAGTCGTCGTTGCCATCGCCATGGTCGCACTTCTGGTGACCGGATTGGTATCCATTACCAGCGCGTCACTTAAAGCCACAAATTCTTCCCGTTACCGGAGTACGGCCACCAATCTGACCCAGAGCGCCA
>Ga0154812_114_pt2 | contig 11992 bp, 11 predicted proteins | sample Rifle2008BG16ft_FD_105820 | JGI IMG/M metagenome (GOLD analysis project Ga0154812, IMG submission 105820) | Candidatus Gottesmanbacteria bacterium RBG_16_52_11 | reverse complement strand
TCAAGCCAACAAAGTTGAGGGCGGCCGAAGAGCCCCTCTCAAAGCGCTGAAGCGCTTAGTGAGAAATTCGAAGCATGAATATCGAAATCCGAAACAATATCGAAAATCAAAAACAAAATAAATTCAAAACGCATCAGTTTTGATATTTGAATTTTGAACTAGAATTTGTTTCAAATTTCGGATTTATTATTTCGGATTTCTCAAAAAGCTTTCAGCTTTTTGAGAGGGGAGCTAAGCCGAACTCAGCGATGGGGACTAAGTCGTAACAAGGTATCCCTAGCCGAAGCTGGGGATGGATCACCTCCTTTCTATAAAAAAACTGTCATCTAGATCCAAACTTCCCGGTATGTAATCGGGAGGTCTTTGTGACAGTTCTCTTAAAACCCACAGTCCGCCGTCGGATTTTTGATATCTGACCGCTAACGCGTAAGATTGAAAATTTCTGATAGCGGACCCTATCACCATTTGGTTGTCAAGAAAAAAAGTCCCTCCGTCAGGAGGGACTTTTTAGTGGCAATCAGTACGGGCAGCTGATACCGGCGGAGTAGGCCGCCATTTTAAGTAGCGCAAACCGGACAAAAGATACGGCATCACTTACCAAAAGGAAAGACCTGTCACCCGCCAGACCCCGCCCGCTGAGTTGACGAAGCGGCAAGCAGACGGTTTCCCGGTAGCCGTATTCCTGCCTGAACCGGTATCCGGCATCAGATACCTGAATTGCGGCTGCCGATTCCGGATCACCGCTGTTTTGAAAAACCGTTTTCAGAAGTTCCCATTCCGCTGGGTCTTCCGGCCGTAAATTACGTTTGAGCGCCTCACGGCCGAGGATTGCTGCGTTCTCCCAGTCACCGGTTTGCGCGTAGCGGGCGGCCGGCAGGTAATACCGGCACCATGAATCAGCCGGCTCCGGACCGAACAATACCGGGACGGTTCGGTCAGGACTTTCATGACTGATCAGATCAGTCCGGGAAAACGGCCTAACCGAGTCGGTCAAAGGTGTCAGCGTTTGAGAAGAAGTAATCGGTGACCCCGCGATTTTGAGGCAGGACTTTTCGGTCGGCAACACAACTATAATTGTACGCGTGAAGTCACCTGTGAACCGGTCATTCCTTACCCGGTATTCTATCCGTTTTCCGGATCTGATATCTTTTGCCCGTTCAAATGTCAGCGGGAGTACCGGATATTTAAGGTCGGTGTCTATCGGGGTATAAGCGTAATTCACCGGCGCAAAAAGCTCCATATCGGATAGTTTTACCGGGTGAAAATAAGTATCAGCCACGATCAGCGTACCCGGAGATATCCCCGGCAGGCCCCAGCGCATCTGCCAGGTGAAATTTTTAGTCAGCTGCCAGATCCGGGCATACCAGGCGGCGTTTCCGGTATATGCGGTTGCCGACATGCCGATCACTAAAGCAAGTGCCGCCGGATACCGGCTCCATACAACCCCCCGCAATAACTCAGTGATTATGACTGCGGCACCGAGTGCGCCGAAAACCGCATACCGGTCGTATGTCAGAAGCATTACCGCAGTCCGCTGGCCGAATACTACCGGCACCAGCGAAGCAGTTACGATAGCCAGTCCGATGATTATCCGGCCGGACCGGACCGGACGCCTGTTCGCTTTTGTTTTGCGGTGGAGAACCTGCCCGGCATAAAGGAGAAATACCGATGCACAGATTATCCCCGGCGTCAGTATGGCCGGGGTGTCTGACGGCCGCATCAGGTACAGACGGGATGCCAGGGGGATAAACCAGGCAAGGACGGTCATACCGGCAATTCCTGAGAGCAGTCTGGCACCAGTTGCGCCGATGGCCGTCAGTGCCGGCCGGTTTAGAGTACCGCTTAATAGCGTCAGGAAGTCCGTTTCCGGTCTGACCGTGCGGAATATTAAAATCCGCCAGATCAGAAATCCTACAATCAGCATCCCGAAAAGAATTCTGTGAGTCCGCACCGCATCGGGGCGTCTGCGCAGCGATTGATTCAGGAAAAGAAACCGGATCATTTCCATTCCGATTGTCAGCTCAAGCGTAATCCAGGAAAATATTCCGGTCAGTCCGGCCAGCACGGCGGTCAGGATCCGGACATACCGGTTATCCGACCGGGCGCAGGTGAGGCTCAGAAGTATGGATATGTATTCAGCGGTTACGGCCAGTGACCATGGGGTATAACTCTGTGCGCTTGACGTATGCACCACTGCGCCGGGATACAATAACAGTAGTATTGCTATTGCCAGGTTATGCAGTCTTTCCCGGGGCCAGAGTATTTTCAGCATCATATAAACGGCGGCCGCACCCGTCAGCTGAATTCCGAGTCCGAGTAAATGCCAATACGGCGGTTGATTGCCGATAAAATCGAAGAAAAAGTTATATATGATCCCGAAAACCGGCCGGTCAATTGCCCAGTTGAGTATTACTGCCTGCGCTCCAGCGGTACTTCTCAGCCAGGGCAGGCCCCAGTCATCACTGTAGTAGCCCAAGGTTGGTGCAAATACAGCCCGGGCCGCAAACGCAGTCAGCGCGATAACTGAAAGGGGAAGAAATATTTGTGTGATCAGGTAGCGCTTCACCGCTCTGTTCATTTAGGTGACGGCCGGGGCAGTATCAGATCAGGCTGATTGAGCATATCATAATCCGTATGGTAAAATTTAGTCCGGTTGAGTAAAGTGGCTCGGTGGCGAATCCGCCAACTGGCGGAGCGGGAGTCTGTCCCAGTACAATCTATTCAAATCTGGTAAGATTTGGATTAGATTTGCGGGATCCCGCATTTGCTAAATTCGGCGCGTTGGCGAAGAGGAAACGCGGGTGTCTGCAAAACATCTATGCGCCGGTTCGATTCCGGCACGCGCCTCACAAAGCCAAGTACGGGATCCATCCTTCGTCCCTGCGGGACTTCGGAGGACTAATCCGCAGTAATGTATTTCACTCCGAAGCGAAACACAAACTACGGACTGAGCAAAACTTCTATCCTTCGGCAAGCTCAGGACAAGCGCGCCGGTTAAACCTGCCCTGAGCGAACGAAGTGAGCCGAAGGGTTCCCTTCCGAGCCTCATATATAAGTGCGGTTTTAAGCACATCTTCACTTCATTCCTCATTTCTGATATAAACATTTCCGGACTGACCGTTTGCCCCGGCTGCGATTTTTAATGGCACGTGATATCGAATCTATCAGGATTCCCCCTGACGTTCGTATCCCTTCTTCACTAGAACTGCGTTACCGGCAGGGCATTGTCCGTCTTGAGGAATGCCGCGAATGGATAAGCCGTATGTACCACGGAAAAATTACTCGGTCTGACCGGATACGGGTAGGCGGATTGGCAAATAAATTTTCTTTATTATCCGGTATGCCGCTTGAAGCGGTTATGTCTGCTGATCGTGCCCGGGTGCTTCGGGAGTATGCCGGTACCGATGATTCCGGAGACCATCCTGACCGATGGCCGTCACAACAGTCTGTCGCCCTGGACGTGTACGGTGAGCCGAAGATGAAATCCGTTAAAATACCGTTTCTTTGGGCGGTTGTCCGCCTGTTTGATTCATATCATGTCTATGAATTCGGTGACGTTTACCGGGAAGTGCTTGGTCTGGATCATCAACCCCTCCCGCTGGCGCTGCTTCTGCCGGAAGATGATTCCTTATACAGTAACATGCAGGAGATTAACACCCGGACCATCGAACAGGTGATGACAGCACCGGACCATATTATCAGGCTGGTCTGCCCGTCAAGGCCTGTATATGCTTCGCTGGTCCGGGCAATGCGGAGTTTTTCTCCCGGCTGGCAGCGGAATATCGAATACGCAGACGAACTGCCTCCGGAGGAAGCGGCGAAACATTATCCGCAGGTCATATTCGATTTCGGGGACGGACAGCAGGTTATCCTGCCCCGTAAATGGTAAACTTGGTATTGTTCTGGCATTGCCCGTAAATTCACGGAATATTCATGAACGCTGCATTACAGGTGCCTCAAATCAAGCTGCTGGTATTTGATCTCGACGGGACTGCTATTCCCTATGGTGGATATGACTCGATGCCCGCACCTGAGGAAATTCAAGCGGTCCGCAGGGCGAAAGATAAAGTAAAAGTTGCTGTTGCGACGGGCAGAAGTCTGGTATCTGCAAAACCGGTGGTTGAAGCGCTGAGCATCAGGGATCCGGGAATATTTTCCGGAGGGACCCAGATCTTGTATCCTTCCGACGGATCGGTCGTCTGGCAGAAACCGATAAATCCCAAAACCGCTCTCAAAGTGCGGCGGATCTGTTCTGATTACGCCTCCAAAACCTATGTCAACAACGGCAGCAAAGTTGTTTCCTTTGACCGGTCTGACCAAAAGCACCCGATCTTCATCGTGTATATCGCCCATCTGACCAAACAGCAGGTTACCCGTCTGACGAAGGCTCTGGTAAGCTACCCGGATATCAGCCTCCAGTATACCCGGAACTGGCTGAAACACGATTCCCCGTTTTTTGACATCCATGTCACTCACACGGATGCCACCAAGAAACACGCCATGCAGGAACTGTTGTCCATTACCGGTGTCCCATCGCATCAGGTGATGGTGGTGGGGGATGATAATAATGACCTGCCGTTATTTGAAAATGCCGGGTTGAAAGTGGCTATGGGTAACGGGACCCCGGAGTTGAAAGCCAAAGCCGATTTCGTAACCGGTTCCGTTGACAGGCACGGACTCGCTCAGGCGATCAGGAAATTTATCCTCTGAAGCCGTTTTTTACTTCATGGATTTGCTTTGAATTCAGCCTGAAAATACAACGTTTCCCGGATCAGTTTGCAGACGTTTCAGAACCGCGGCACAGACGTCCCGGGGTGATTTGTCTGAAGTATCTATAGTGAGATCGTAATATTCGGGTGAAAAGAATTCGAACGGATAAAGAGTTTTCATTTTTTCCATCCAGTCGGCCTCGCGCTTCAGGAGTTTCTTCTTCTGCACTTCTACGGTACTGCCTTCGCGGTAGGCCGCCCGTTTAAGCCTGGCATCCTCGGATGCCGTCAGCAGCACCCGCAGAACCTGCGCAACCGGCTGGCGGATCTTACCGTATACCCGGGCATCGATGACCACATGGTCGGGAGTTGTCAGCAACCTTTCCAACCGGTCGTCGATGTCACCGGATATGTCAAAGTTTCTTTTGTCAATCTCGTCCAGTGATTTGAGGTTATGCCGGTGGAGGTACTCCCGCAGGTACTCACTGATACTGAATATCGGCCAATTCAGTGCTTTCTGGAGGTCCCAGAACAGGGTTGTTTTGCCGGTGCAGCGCCTGCCGCAGAGGATGATTTTCGTGATATCCACACCATGAATTGTAGCGCTAATATCGGCTGAGTGCAAAAGTGTTCGATATACCGCAAACCATTACCGGATATTCTTCGGCAGGTTGATATGGATAAACCTCGTTACTGAGTACTAAATGACCACTTGTGGGAAAATTCAAAACTCTGCTACGATGGATTGGTTACGATAGACGGTGATTAATATAATTTCTTTTTTCTGACCGGTTTGGCATGCCGGGAGCGACGGAACGTTCATCAGGATTTCTGCAAGCGGAAATGGGTGCACCCGACGCTTGGGGTGTGGGTGCCGCAGGTCAGTCTTCGCCGCGCCCGGAGTATATGTCTGTAGCTGACTGGAACAGAATGAACACCACAAGACTGAGAGGAATGCAGCGCAAAGACGGATACGGGAAAGAGCGGGATGAGGGATGCTTCAATGTCAGCATGTATGCCATGCTGGCGGCATATTTTCCCGATATGGAATGGCCGGAGGCGCAGGAATATTGGGACAGTATCCGGCCGGAATTCGGAGATCTGTTGTTTGGTAGTACTTTACAGATAAATTACAGCTCAATCCAGCCGGCTCTCGAAAAATTCCGTCAATACCTGAGATTAACCCGCCTGACTACGAATAATCAGGGTCAGGCAATCATCGGCCGCCATATCGGCGAAGATTACTGCGATAATAATTTCATTCACTCAGACGACCCATTGGACCTGTCGGACCACGTTGAACCTTTCTGCGTGCTGGTTTACCTTCCGGCCAGTGACCGTGCACATTTTATCGCATTGGACGGAAGCGATGAATCCAGGAAACATTTACAGGATATGCTGGCCAGGTCTTTTGAGGTGAGTGCGGTTTTGGAATTTGCTCCGGTTTTGGATTTTTTCCGTTAACACAGCCACTCAGTAAAATTAGAATGGGTGGGGAGGGATGCTGGTTCGATGTGTGCTTCAGAGGGCACCCCTCCCGACCGTAAAACTTACGCCGCGTGGTTCCTGCGTCAGGACATCAGCTGGTAGACTTTCCAGTCTGAGCTGAACTTGCGTCCTACCGGCAGCAGTCGGGCGATTGCGACGATCATACCGCCGGCGTTTGTGAGATCCACATCGATGTACGGGCCCTTGCGCGAGGCAAAGCCCACGTGTGACGCGCCGGTTTTGGTAAGGGCCGAGCGGTTACTCGCCTGGGCGCCGATTGCACCCTCACTGCTGATTTCGGTCATATCTTTCAGCGTGCCTGAGTCATCGCGGAGGCATGCCCACATGAACGCCTTGGCGGCTCCCAGTTGGGCGGTATTGTTCTGGCGGCCTTGCTGCGGGCGGCGGCCGCGACCCTTGCGGGCCTGAGGATTGTTCTGAGCCATCTCTGTTTACTCCTTGTTTCTAACATGAATTGGGTAGGTTGAATTTACTAATCTGCCACTATACACGATAGGGCATGCTCCGGTAAGTTATTCAGCAGGTACTCACCTCCGATCTTTAATGAATTGGTGAAAGCACGGGTGTGCCCTGACCGATTCATTAAAGCCGGGGAGTCCTGATTAACCACGCTACGTTAACGTGCACCCCTCATTGTCATCCCGGCAATTCGGGATGTTGGAGAAAAAGCGATAATTGCAGGTAATAAAATGGGAAAATTATAACAACCGGTAATATAATCTGGTCACAAATAAGTCCGACGGGGATTATTGCGGTGTGAAAAACTCAGTATATAATTCAGATGTGATTTGAAGGTAATAATAGGGTAATAGTCAGGTAAGAAAATGGAAAAATAATACCGCCCCGTCAGTTCACCGTGCCGTCACTGTTGACAGCAACAGATGCCTGACGGGGCGGCGCTTCGCGGATTAGCCTGTTGGGCCGGATGATGGATCCTTTTTAAGGATCAGGACGCTTAAACCGTCATTTTCAGTACCAACTGCCAACATGTATTGGTTATAAAAGCAGTCCCGGCATCCGAAGGCTATATCGGTTATCGAGCCGGAAAACGCCATTACCCAGAAACCGTTGTTCAATACAAAAAGTCCATTGTTTGTAGCAGCCCATAACCTGTCCCACTCATCCATAAGGACCTTATTAGTCAGTGGATCCGGCAGAACGTGATTCGTAGTCATGCCATCCTTAATTACGTCTATTCCGTTCTCGGTTAGGACGATCATGATATCTCCCGAAAACGAAATCTGTCGGACAAGGTTTCCGGATGTAATAATTTCACATCCGGAATTACACGCGTGCTGCCATGAATTACCGTCAAACCACCAAATCCCGTCAGTTTTGGTGCCCAGATATGCAATCTGTTTACGGATGGCGAAAGAAAAGACTTCTTTGTCGCTTCCCGGCGGCTCCAGAGTCAATTGCCAGCCAAGGTCGTCAAGCGTTGCCAGTCCCAGTTCGGTTCCGGCGTAAACAACGGTTTCGGAATTACCGATGAAGTTGATTCTATCGCCGGGCACAAGTTCTGATATTTCCGACCATTTGCCTTCGGAAAGCTCCCAAAGCTCTTTTAAGTCTACCAAGCCGTATACCTGATCGCGTGAAAATGCTAATTGGTCAGGTCTGATCGATTCAGAGCAGATTCTGACGAGACCATTTTGATAGAGACTTAAACCGTCTTCAGTCGACGACCAGATTCCAATGGAATTAATCGTCACGGCGATGATGCTTTCCGTCGCTTCATTAAATACATCAGGGGATACGATTTCCGTTTCCCCGCAGTATTGCCAATCCTGATATGGGGTGGCGGTACCATCAGCTTGCGGATCGGGTACTGGCTCAGGTGAATTAGGCAAGATCGGTACCGGTGTTGCCGTCAGTACCGCAATCCGCGGTGGCGGCAATTCTGCAGCCGGCGTGGGAGTAGCCAATGCCTGCGGCAGATTGCAGGCTAAAGTCACGATTACCAGCAGCACCAGCAAGTTCTGTAGTTTTTTGGACATTTCTGATTTCCTTATTTTAAGGTTCGCGAAGCTAAGTTTGGACAGTACGGGGGAGTATAACAAAACAAGGGGGATATTGTATAATTGCTGTTGTTCGGGGTCGCTAGTTCAGTGGTAGAACGCTTTCCTGATAAGAAAGAGGTCCTAAGTTCGATTCTTAGGCGACCCACAACAATAATATTCTCTTTAAGTTGCCTCATCAGCAATCCGCCGGAGAGACGGTAAGGAGGTCCATGGTTCCTTCTCCCCTCGTAGTCCGGAGGACATAGTGGGGGATTCCATGGTTACCCATAATTACTCTTCACCCCCGGTGTGAAGTGAGCTTACACTACTCTTCACCCCCGGTGTGAAGTGAGCTTACACCAACGGTAGCTTATAATTGGAGCAGGTAAAATTAGAATTATTACAACTATTCCATACATAAATACTTCAATTGAGCAAGCATCCGTTGGTAATCCTTCTGGTCCTCGTGGAAAGATATTAATTTGTCTTTATATTGCATAAGTCCCTTGATAACTGATGTATTTACGAATGAAATATTATTTCGTTGGTCGGTATAATCAGGATAAGAAGTCCAGGGATATGCGCCGAGCTCATTGAATTCACGAATTGCTAAACCTGTTATTGGATTTAGGTGGATATATCGCAGTACATGAAGCAACAACTCATCCGATTCAATATGAATTCCCTTGAACATTGATTGGAATACCGCGCCTGTACGTTTTACTCTTGCATTTAGGTATTTTGCATAGCTATTTTGAAGTCTTTTTATGAATTCCGAAATTCCCCCAACCTGTATTTCCTTTAACAAGAAATGAAAATGATTTGGCATAAAAGAAAAAGCCAGAATTTCGACCAAGCGGTGATGTGTACTTTTAAGCTGTGAGATATAGTTTAAACGGGCTTTATGCGGAAGTTCCAGGTATAACGAAAATCTTAATTCAGGTTTAACGAATTGATAATAGTCTGTCAATTCATAGAACCTTCTGTAATAGGTAACTCCAGAAAAAATCGTAAAGCCTGCAATGCTCCGATTGAAAATATGGTATATTTCCCCGGGTTTGAAAATACAGCTACGATAGGGCATTGTGATTACAATATTCAGAATTACCAATTGAGTCAAGCACATAGAATTGCAGGTTACCGTCGGTGCGAATGTACTTCACACCGGGGGTGAATGAAAGTTGCAGGTTGCTTGCACTCAGGCTACGATTACCCCTATGATGTATATGCAGATTCAATATTAGGAGGATTATGGAAAATACACCGCAGATTCCGCCGTTCGGCACACCACCTGTAAGCTCGCCCTTAATGCAGCCACCGCCCACAGGCATGCCTGCGGCTGGCAAGCCCCGTAAACCGCACGGACTGATTTACCGTCTTTTTGTCTGGGTACTCTTATTCTTCGTTGGTGTCGGTGTCGGTATTTTGCTTTTTGCCAACCGGGAGAGACTGCCACAGTTGTCTCAATATTGGTCCGGAGGTATTGGAGTGACTGATGAGAATATTTCTCAGAGAGGACCTACTGACATACCTCTACCTGACATATCACGGGACGAACCTGCAACTGACTCCGGTGAATGGGTGCGTTTTAAGGCTCCCGGACTCGGATTTTCCTTCGAACATCCGGCAACCTGGGAAGTCCTTTCGACTGTCCCTCAGGAATTCCAATACGACGACGGCGGTTTCCGTAAAATCATGGACCCCTGTCCGGTTATGTTCTGGGATTCGGTCGGCAAAGCGATTCTGATCGGATTCGACGGATTTACGACAGATCCTGAAGCTGACGGGGGAGTATTCTGCTGGTCCGTCGGGGGCTGGAGTCAGTATCCCGGTGACACGTCGGAACGTGCCGTTGCCGGAATTCCCGGATCGATCGCAGTGGATAAGTGGTACGGCTTCTCCGGCGGTGACGTATCTAAAACCTGGAACGGGGACTTCGTCGATACTTATAAGTTACCGGTTACCGTGAAAGGCTATGAAAGCCTGAGTGCCGCGGTGTTTTACCGGAGCTCCGATCAGGCCGTAGCCCGGCAGGTTTTTGATCATCTGATCGGCTCCGTCAAAGCCGACTGATCCTAAAGTTCCGTTGCCTTAGCCCCAAATCAATGACTTAGTGTATTAGCGGAATTTAATATTTGTGAAGTAAGCTCAGTACCAGGCCGATGATGATTGCCCAGATGACGATTGAGGACAACCCGGCAATGGCGATGATACCCAGTTCCGCCAAAATCCAGATGACGATACCCGCGTAGCCGATTTCCCTCAAGGGTGATGGCAATACTCCCACAGCCCAGATAATCACCAGGAAAATGACGAGGTCAAGCAGGGTTACCGTTTCACTTCCGAACCGGAAAAGGGGAATATCGGGTAATCCCAGTCCCGGTATCCGTATGTAACCGAAGAACCAAAGTAATGCCAGTAGTATTATCAGTACCGCTGCCATATGGATTCATTGTACTACGGTTAAGGTAATAACCGGATTAAGGAAAAGTAAGAAAATAATTAAGTTTCGCTTGGTTTCCGTTTTCGTTCTGCCTTCCTTCCGGGGGAGAACTCATCAGTCCCGCTTAGCGGAAAATAAATTATGTACTGAGGAAGAATTAAGGCCGTCTAACTAAAATACTTCCGCGCTATTTTGCTTTTCACGCTTCGGTTTCAGCCTCGAAAACCGTGAAATCTACTAAATTCAGTTAATATATTATCCTAGAATGGTTCGATTTATCCCGAAAAACACTGAGACAAAGCCAAGTCTCAAAATAGGTTATTAATTAATCATACCCTATAGTATTGACATAGCCTGTAATTTATATTAAAATACCCTCATATGTTGGGGCAACATGGCGCAAACCGGTTCAGATCTGCTTATTAGCTACCGTTTTGCGTTTTTTTGTGCTCCTCACGAGTAACTTCCGGGACTTGGGGGCTAGGAATTTAGCCCCAACTGATGACCTTAGCCCCCGGATCCCGGAAGTGGGTTCGTGTTTCCGGTTTGCCGGAAAACAATGAGCCTGGTTTCGAATAAAGCACGTTAACAATCCTGAATGGGAAAATATTAAGAATATCGGGAAGTCGGACACATAGAACAACCGCCGGCTTTCTTGTGGAGGGATACCTGTTGGCAAGCTTATAACGGCTTGTTTCTGGATGTCCCTTACACAAGAAAGTGCTTTTTTTGTCGAATCTTACTGCGCCGGCAGGCGCGTTTCGATCCGGAAAGGACGGGCTGGTGCAAAACCGTCCGGAACGGAACTGCCCGAAATAAGCCGCGTAAAGGCTATGCTCAAACTGCGACCCCGTGGGGATAACTTAACTGGAGCTACGGGAAAAGCAGGAGCGAATCGGCGGTTGTTCGCTGGTATCGGCCGATGGCGAACAGCCAAATTGGATTTCTTAATGACAATTCACATGGAGGTATACAACAGTGAACGCTTCAAATCGATCCGACCATGAGCCCACTGTACTTGACGGGCTACAGGTTAAACTACCAATTATTCGATTACCTCAAGTGCACCTGAGGATTACGAAAAAGTTGGCAATCCGTATGGCGATTCCACTAGTACTCGTGATTGGACTCGCCTGTTTATCGGCATTAGCAGTTCCAAGCCCGGTCTTCGCGGACCCGTCTGGCAATAATGGTACCGTCAAGATTCACCGGGGGGGCGGTGAACCGGATCCGATCGAACAGGATCACCCCCAGGTTGGGTGCAACGGTTTCCATATCCACGCATTCAACTTGGATGCTGGTCAGTCGAATACCTGGTCGATCAAGCAACA
>Ga0154812_101_pt13 | contig 12964 bp, 16 predicted proteins | sample Rifle2008BG16ft_FD_105820 | JGI IMG/M metagenome (GOLD analysis project Ga0154812, IMG submission 105820) | Candidatus Gottesmanbacteria bacterium RBG_16_52_11 | reverse complement strand
GGCTTCATTTACTACCAGTGCCCGTCCGTCCATATCCTTACCATTATATGCTTCGATTGCTTTCTGGGTTTCCTCATCGGATGACATCTGTACAAATCCGAACCCGCGGGATTTTCCTGAGTACTTATCCCGGATGACTTTAGCCGAAACTACGGTTCCGGCTGTCGCAAACATATCCGCTAAGCCCTGATCATCAACGGCGTAGGGAAGATTACCGACAAATAAATTAGCAGCCATATAGCTGTCTCCTTTCATTCTGCAGGGGTACTCTGAAACGGAACCTTCGCAATAATACGGGGATTGTACCGTATTGATTCTTTCGCGGAGGGATTTCACGTTCGTCCCACTGGCACAGGAAGTATATCAAATCTTTAAGTTAAATGCCACCGGCGGCCGGCAAACCCGTAATGCCCCGGTAATTCAGTTTCGGTTCCGGGACTCTTTATTCCAGCACTTCTTCCTCGTCGTAAGATGCCGCGGAGCCGGCTGCCTGATTCTGCCGGATTCCGGAACCGGTATGCCCCTCTGTGAATCTGAAGTCAGCCAGGATCGTATTGTATACTTCATTCCAGTATGCTTCGGATAATCCCGGCAGAAGTTCAGCATAGACATGCATGCCGTCGTACACCGCTCCGGTAAGTATCTTTTTCGGTAGTGCCGGAAAGACGGCTTTTTTCGCCGGTTCACCTCCCAATGTCGTATCCAGAATGCTGGCTCCGGAAATCGTTTTATCATTGGTAAACCAGGCTTGCACGGTTGAGGCGGTCGCATCTTTTGCCCAGATGATGATACCTCCCGGATAATCCTGATCGGTTATTTCTAAATGGGCATAATTTTCCGAATCCTCATCATGCGGATTAACTGTAAGTCCCTCAGGGTATTTAAATGAGAATGATGCGTTCAGATCATCCCAGGTTTTAAGTATTGCCGGTGGCGCGGGCGGCGTGGGCAGGGAAACCGGTACGGTAACACTGCGACGGGGATTTTGCCGCAGACGGATATACACCGCTACCGCCGAGACAGCTGCAAAGCAGAAAAACACAAGGAGGATGACTGGTCTTCTCATATGGGAAAGTGTACCACCAACAATCCGGGCTTTGCTATAATTAAATTGAATGAGAAATATCTTTGTCCCAGTCATCACTGCCCTGGTAATCATCCTGGTATTGCCGGCCGGGGCAATGGCTGCCAAAAAGCGGGTCAAGAGCAGTGTTCCGGCCCGCTCTGCCGGCGTTTCATATTCCAAGGCCAATCTCAACCGCCCGGCAAGATCGGTAATTCTGACTCTCTTAAACCTGGGACAGGTGCAATCAGTCGCTTATGAACTAGCTTATTCGGCAGGCGGTATTTCCCAGGGTGCTATCGGCAGTGTTGCCGGCGGCGGCACCCAGGATGCCCGGACACTGTATTTCGGTACCTGTTCACACAACGTATGTACACCGCATGCGAATATTACGGGAGCTACGCTGACGGTCCGCACTACGCTTAAATCCGGCCGAATTCATACGAAATTGTACCGGATAAGGATTTGAAGAAGACAGTATCCGAAATTCTAACGGTATCAGGTCTCTGGTATAATCATCGGATATGAACATACTGGTCATTTTTGCCACTTATTCCGGCGGAACTCAAATCGCAAGCGCAACATTGGCTGAGGCACTTAAGGCTGAAGGACATTCTGTTACGGTAAAAGGCCCGGCCGAAACTCAGACGGATGAACTGGTTAAATCCGACGCGGTCGTCCTTTGTACGCCTACCTGGGATTTTGAGGGCAAGGAAGGCCAGCCCCATGAAGATTATGTCGGATTCATGGAAAAAACCAAAGGTGCGTCACTGGAAGGTATGCCGTTCGCAGTTCTGGCGCTGGGTGATTCATCCTATACCCATTTCTGCGGTTCAGCTGAAGTTCTGGAAGCTTACGTCACCTCCGTCGGAGGAATACTGAAAGTACCGTCACTGAAAATTGACGGTTACTTTTTCAGCCAGGAAAAGCATACCGGGAGCATCAGGGAATGGGCAAAATCATTTTCCGGAACGCTTTCATCCAAATAAAGTTTTCCACCCGCTATGGAACTTTTCCCCGCCTTCATACTCGCAGCGGTAGAGGGACTGACTGAATTTTTACCGGTTTCATCAACCGGACACCTGATTTTGGCGTCTAATCTGCTCGGGGTGCGGCAGACGCCGTTTGTTACGAGTTTTGAGATTGTGATACAGCTCGGCGCAATCCTGGCTGTAGCGGTATTATACCTGCGGCAACTCTCGGCGGTCAGGATTATCTGGCCCAAGTTGGCCGTCGCATTCCTGCCCACTGCCGTCACCGGATTTGCCCTCTACGGGATAATAAAATCCGAATTTTTTACGCACCCCGATATCACGGTCGCAGCTCTGCTGATCGGCGGATTTATACTGCTTTTTTCCGACCGGATCAGGTTGCTGCCCGCGGCCGAAATCAATTCCCTGTCGGTTCCGCGGTTACTGCTGATCGGCAGTTTCCAGTCACTTTCAGTGATACCCGGAGTATCCAGGGCCGGTGCAGCAATTCTGGGCGGACTGGTCAGCGGTCTGCCGAGACGGCAGGCTGTGGAATTTTCCTTTCTCCTGGCGGTCCCGACGATACTGGCAGCAACTGTTTATGACCTGGTCAGATCCGCCGGTGCTTTTTCACCCGAGGAGTTAGGGTTAATGTTTGCCGGATCTCTGGTGGCCTTCATAACCGCCGCTCTGGCGGTAAAATCATTCGTAACGTATGTTTCCGGACGGTCACTGGCTGTTTTCGGCTGGTACCGGATAGCCGCCGCTATCCTGTTTTTCCTGTTTGCCTGATTTCCGGGACTAAGGGTACGGCGTGGGTTTGGATGAACACATGATATCGTTAATGATATACGGCTTCCGGGTACCGGTACCGGTAAACTCGCAGGTAAAACCGGACACCGGATTTACAGTCGGAGTCGGACTGGGTGTGGGGCCGAAAACGGTAGTCGGTCCTGTTGATGGCGTGGCAGCCGGACTTACCGGCAGCGTCGGGATGGCCGTAGGCGGAGGTGCAGTCGGGGTAGGAATAATCTCATCCAGTAAATCGTCTACGGTACCGGTGATATCATCGATTATCTGTTCGTAGGCCTGCTGCTGCGCAGTGCCGGGGGCAAAACCGGCATTTATTGCCAGGCAGACCTCCTGCCGGCCTGTGGCCGTATGGATAATCAGCGAATATCCGCTGCTGCATCCATCGGCGCCGGCAGGCGCGAATACACGGGCATCGGACTCGCTGACGAGTTTGAAGAGCCGTGAAACCGTCCGGGTATTAGTCAGCCTGGCTGCCCCCGTTACAGACTCTTCACACCCTTCATAAATCCTGGCCGCGCCGTCACGGGTAAATTCAATACAGCGGTCATTCACTTCATCCCTGACGGTGATCTTGGTGATTTCGTCACGAACCAGAGGCTCAAGCTGCGGCGGATTGCCGCTGCCGGGCAGGAGAAGAAACCTCCCACCGTAAGATCTGCCGATGCCGATCAGTACGACTGCGGCGATAAGGACAATTACGGCCAACAGCACTCCGGCTGCTGCCAGCGGATTAAATTTCAATCCGGATCCTGTTTTCCCGGGTTCCACAACATAAGCGTAATTGATGGCCACGGGGTTTGCAACGCGAAATAAAAATTGAACAGCCCTCCGTAGGAAGGCTGTTCAATTTTACACGATTAGCTAAAGTTACCTGACTACTGATATCGAGGTACCCGGATTCAGCTCGCTCGCGGCTGTCGCAGCGACCCTGCCGTTTACGTCACGGTATACCGTATAGTTCGTATCCTGGGCATTTCCGTTAGAAGGATCAAACGGAATTGCCGCAATGTACGTCGGAACCAGTACCGACGTCAGGTCGACCAGACCCGCATTTGTACCGATATGTGTCGGAGTTGTGGTAATTATCGTCGGTAAATTTCCGTTGTTTTCGGTAGCGTATTGGTAAATTGCATTCGTTATCCCGTATAAATCCGATCTTCTCTGTGTGTCACGGGCTGAGGCAAACTGCCGAGCCGGATTGACTGCAACGAGTACGACAGCGGCAAGAATTCCGATAATACCGATGACTACCAGAAGCTCGATCAGCGTAAAACCTCTCTGCATATACTTTCGATCTAAGACTTTCAGCATTCTCCTCACCCCCTTTCAGTACCATTGGGACAGACAATGTGCACCGCAAAGTCAGCGTATCAGGATTACCATACCTTGTCAACGAAATTCTTATCCGGTTACCGACCCAGTAATCTGATGGCTTCGTTCACTGTCTCCGTATCTATCGGTTCAGCCATTGCCGGAGGGGTACGGCTCCGGACGACGCTGATAAATCCCGGTATGATGAGCACGGCGTTCACAATCAGCATGACGCCGACAGCGCTAAGCATCGCCAGTGCCGCCAACAGTTCCTTATCTTTGAGAAAACGGATTTTGTACATAAACCTTCATGGCTACAGTATATTCCCCCGCTCCGGTAAAACCACCACCGGACTTAGCATGGATTCCCGTGACGTGAGTCATATACGGAGCTTTTTCCAGTTCGGTGAGGATCTGCGCCAGCCGGTTATAATCCGAATTCAGGGACAGCGTCAGAAGCAGTATGAGCTTATCCTGTTCAGCTACCGGACTGAACGAATTGAACTTGATTTTGTATGAATCAGTATGGAGTCGCAGCGTTGATTCAAGGTATTCAATAAACCTGGGAAAGTTAACTTCGTTGGGAAATACGGCGGAGATGGCGGCAATCTGATCCCGGTACCTGGCAGAAATATCCTCGGATGTACTGATGATGCGCCGGTCATTGGCCAACTGGTTCTGTTCGGCGCGTAGGAGAAGGACGGTCGCAATCTGATTCCGTATCAGCACGATAAAAATAATATTTACCAGTATCAGCGCCACTAAAATACCGGCCAGTACCAGCGTTTTATTGACGTGTCGGACAAATGAGCCGGATCCTGCGGATTTCATATCAGTTTTTGGTCACGAACGTAATTTCAAACGGTACCTGGGTCGGCGTCTCGAGAGTTCCCAAAGGCAGTGTCACCAGTGCAAAATTTTCCGAAGCATCAAGCCGTTTCTTAAAATCCAGCAGAGCATCCCGGTTAACCGCAATTCCGTGCAGGATAAACAGCAGTTTGCTGTCATCGTATTCCCAGCTGGTGATGCTGATATTGTCGGTAATGATACTTTTCAACGCCTCCAGATGCCGCTGAGGCGTGGTCCGCAGCACCGACAGGGAAACGATATTCTTTGCCTGGGCGTTTAAAAGAAGCAGCGAACGGGCGTTTCCTGACAGCAATTGGTTTTCTGACCTGACCCGGTGTACCTGGGCATCCACCCCCTGCTTTTCCATCGTCACCGCAACATATGTACCGGCGGCAAAGGCACATAAAATCCCGGCAACGGCACTCATCCGGGTGAGCATGACCCGGTAGAACAGTGTCGTCCGTTCGGTATCGTAAAAAGACTGCGTTTCCGACGGCAGCAGATTAATCGATTGCGGATCAACCGGTGGTGCTATGGGAAGCACTGCGGCAGCAAAAGCTTTGTTATAACCGACATGCGACAGTCCGGTTTTAAGCAGCTGTGCCGGGTAACCCAGTAGCTGTGAAATATGGGCAGTCCAGTCATCAGAAGCCATCTGTCCGGTGATGATAATCTGGGCTGAATTTTCCGCCAGCATGCCCTTTTTCCGGTAATAGGAGGCAATTTCCGACAGAGTCTGATCGATTGATGCCAGATAGCTTTCCGGCGAATCCTGAGGGTCATAGTTGATTACGGTAGTGAAATGCGCTTTTTCACCTTCCACCAATGTGACATAGGCTCCCTGGGGATTGATTTCAATAAGAAGTGCAATCGCCTGGGTACTCAGCTTCAGTAGCCGCCCCAGAGCAGAGGCATCCGGTTCGAACCTGAGCGGCTTGAGGCCGGCTTTAATAAGTGATCCCACCAGCGGATCAAGTATTTTTTTCTGGACGGCAACGACATTTGCCTGCGTGTCCTTCTGGCCCCGCTTCAGTATCTTCCAGTCGAAATAGATGTCCCCCGGCGGAAAGGGGAACAGTTCACGGGCGTGCCAAGCCACTGCCTCCTGCATTTCCTCGACCGGAATATCCGGCAGGGTATAACCACGGGTATACGCAAATACTTCGGGGAAGCATACGGCGACATACGGAGTAGTAAACTTTCCGGCAGCTACAAGCTGACGCAGGCAGTTAACGAAAACATCGGTTTTGGTGAGCACCCCGTCGGAGAATGAGTCATCGGGTATCTGTATCTCGGACATGCGGACCGGCCGGCCGCTGACAACCTCCACCCCGTGGAGTGAGGTCCGTTCAATTGACAGGCCGAAATATCGTTTCTGCGGCAGGATCAGATCGGGCAGTGACATACGGCAATAATCTTAGTTCGGTCAGCTCATTCTAACAGACGTGACAGGGCACGCACAGATATTGTATCTCAATTGGATATCCCGACCCAAACCTGCTTTGCCTTGAATAGTATCTGCCTTAACCGGTAAGATGGTAATGCAGCTGCTGACAAACAGTGCGCTGACAACACATGAGTCCGTACGTCACCAATCCGGAATTAACTGCTGCCCCCTCCGGCGGTACGGATAAAGAATCCCGTCCGCCCGATCCGGCACCGGGAAAAGACCGGACCCGCCGGATTGCCCGGACACAGGGTTTTACGCTCATTGAAACGCTTGTCGGCCTCGCAGTACTGATAATATTTTTTGCCGCCGTAGCGCTGATTATCCAGCAGGTTCTGAAAAATGTAGGATCGTCCAGGGTCAGGTCCACAGCGCTATCAGTCGCGCTTTCGAAAATGGAAACCATCCGCAACCTGCCTTACACCGATATCGGCCTGATTGCAGGCATTCCCCAGGGGTCAGTCAGCCCCCAGGAAACGATCCCGGTAAACGGACTCGATTTCTCCGTAAACACCGATATTACCTACGTGGACGATCCTTCCGACGGCTCGGCTCCGGCAGACAGCATCAATTCGGATTATAAGAAAATCCGGCTGGAGGTAAGCTGGGGCGGTCTCTATCCCTCAACTATACCCCTGATCCTGGTATCCCAGATCAGCCAGAAAAGCCAGGAAACCTACGAGGGAGGCGGGACATTGAAAATCCGGGTCTATAACGCCCAGGGTCAACCGGTATCTTCGGCTGCGGTAACGGTTGACAACACTGTGTCGCTGCCGGAAGTTCATATCAGCACCCTGACTGACGCCAACGGTGAGGTAATGCTGCCGGGTTCACCCGCTTGTGTTGCCTGTTACCGGATCAGTGCCACTAAAAGCGGATATTCGACCGACCGGACTTACTCCACAACTGAGGTTGCCAATCCGGTAAATCCGGATGCCACCGTGATCGAAGGTGATATCAGCCAGGTATCGCTGGGTATTGATGCGGTTGCCCGGCTGACAGTGAATACCTATACACAAAGTTACGGAACGGCGACCAATGTCCAGTTTATCCTGCGGGGCAACAGAATAATCGGTTATGACACCCTGGATGAACCGGTCTACAAGTTTTCGACTTCAGCCAATTCCGGCGGCGGTTCGTTTACGGTATACAATCTGGAATGGGATATTTACGACCTGCTTTTCACCAATTCCGCCCACATGCTGGCAGGCTCATCGCCGCCGTTGCCGATCGCTGTTACCCCGAGCTCATGGACCACGCTGCCCGTCGTCGTGGCGCCCAAAGCAAACACATCACTACTGGTTAACGTCCAGAACCCCCAGGGTCAGCCGCTGGCATCCGCCTCTGTTACACTGGCAAATTCCCTGCTGGGTTATTCAGAGATCCGGATCACGCCGTCTACCGGATCGGCAGATTTCGGCCATGCCTTTTTCAACAGCCTGACTCCGGAGACGTATGACCTGGTGATAACTCTCCCGGGGCATCAAGAAGCGACCGGATCTTATTACCTGTCTACCAACCAGCGGGAACGGGTGATACTTAATTACGCATTATGAAACGCAGCGGTTTTACCCTGATTGAGCTAATGATGGCTCTGGCACTTTTTTCCTTTATCGCCGGCGGAGTGGCGGTTTTTTCGGTCTATTATTTCCGGCATTACTCATTTTCGTTTGAGGAAAACCAGTCGGTCAGCCTGGCCCAGTCGGCGCTGACCCGGATTATCAAGGAAGTCCGCGAGGCGAGAAACGGTGAAGACGGTGCCTGGGCTATCGTTGCCGCCGACGACAATGCTTTTACGTTTTACGCAGACCTGACCGGTGACGGCCGCAGTGACCGGGTAAGATACTATGTCACCGGTACGACACTGATGCGCGCAATCACGGAACCGACCCTGCCGCCGGTTACTTATCCTGCGGGGGGTGAAACAGTGACCACTGTGGTGACCGGCATCGATACATCACTGGGTCCGGTATTCGGTTATTATAACGGGGACTGGCCTGGTGATACCGTAAACAATCCGTTGCCGGCCGGCAGCCGGATCGCCGATACCAAGTATGTTACAGTATACTTGCGCATAAATATTAATCCGAATACCGGGGCAGCGCCCTACGAGCTGACTTCCGGGACTTCAATCAGAAGCCTGAAAGATAACCTATGATCCGATACCGGAATTCCGCCGCACATTCTGATTTCGGCGGAATTTCAATTTTCATACTGCTTTTCGGGGTCATCACTACCTCGCTGATTGCCGGACTGGTCATTATTGCAGCTTCCCAGTACACCCAGTCGCTGCGGACGGAAAGTTATGAAAAAGCATTAAGCATCGCCGAGAGCGGCATTGATTATTACCGCTGGCATCTGGCCCACAATCCGACGGATTATACCGACGGGACAGGCCAGCCGGGTCCGTATCTGCACGAGGTAACGGAACCGTCAGGACATGCCGACGGCACCTTCAGTCTGGAAATCACTCCTCCGGCCTCCGGTTCCGGCATCATTACTATCGAGTCAGCCGGATGGACAAATGACCGGTCTGACATTAAAAGAACGGTCAGGGTCAAACTCGGAACGCCGTCAATTGCCAAGTTCGCATTCCTGAATAATGCCAATATGTGGTTCGGCCAGAAGACTACCATATCGGGGAAAATATTCTCCAACGGCGGAATCCGCATGGACGGTACCCATGATTCTTCTGTCCAGAGCGCCCGGGAGACATATACCTGCGGTCAGGAGACCGGATGCGATCCGCCGGAATCAAAACCCGGCATCTGGGGCGAAGGCGGCCCCCAAGAGTTATGGGAATTTCCGGTTACGTCAGTCGATTTCGAAGGCATCAATCTGGATTATTCCGTCATGAAGAATTCCGCCGAGAACGGCGGCTTATATTTGCCTGCCTCAGGCAGTTTCGGATACCATATCGTCTTTGATGCCAACGGCACCTACACGGTAATGACGGTTACGGCTGCTGACAGTGAACGCGGGTGGAGCGTCGAAAACGGCTGTGAAACGCTTTATCAGGTTATCGACGAAGAAACACCGGTCGGCACATATACCATCAGCACGAAACCGATCATTTTTGCGGAAGACCATCTCTGGGTCGAGGGAACAGTCAACGGCAAAGTGACGGTTGTTGCGGCCCGGTTCCCCTTGGACTTAAACGATATGAATATCTGGATTAACAACAATATAGTTTATGTAGCCAAGGACGGTAGCCATAATCTTGGTCTGATTGCCCAGAACAATATCTATATACCGCTGGATGTGCCTGAGATACTGGAAATCGATGCCGCGCTCCTGGCTCATGAGAACAAGGTCCTGCGCCATGATTACAAGCATAAGGACTGTAAAAACGCGCCGGGGGCAGTACGCCAGAAACTGATATTCTACGGTGCGCTGATCAGTAACCAGCGTTCATACTGGAATTACGGTGGCGGCAGCGCCGGTTTCGGATCAGATCCGGTTTCCGGATTTTCGCAGCGCGAATTTACTTACGATCCGTACCTCTATTACAGTCCGCCGCCGTATTTCCCGCTCCAAGGGGGAATTGAAATCATTTCCTGGGAGGAGGAATGACCGCATTCAGGAGGGTTGCAGACTTCAGTTAATTAATCACCTTCCGGGTGTCCCGGCAGCCTGCTGGAAATTACCCACCACGCTGTAGATAGGCGCAATGATCGAAAGAATCATGCCGCCGACGGCAATTCCGACAAAAAGCATCAGTACCGGTTCGATAATCTGAGTCAGACTTTTAACCTCTTCTTCAACCTCCTGCTCGTAAAAACCGGCCAGGTCGGCAAGCGTAGTGTCGATAGTTCCCGTGCGTTCTCCGGCGGCCATCATCTGGACTAAAAGCGGCGGGAATGACTTGGATTCCTTAAACAGACCCGACAGGGTTTTGCCTTTTTTCATTTCATCCGGGAAGGACAGGGCAAGCTGCCGGTATTGCGGCCAGGTCAGAAGGTTAAGGGACAGCTCCAGGGCTTCGGTGATGGGAACGGCACTTTTTATCAGAGTAGAAAAAATTCTGCAGAACCTTGCCATATCAATCTTTTTCACCAAATTTCTGATCAGGGGGACCGGCCGGGCAGCATGCACGAAAACCGTCCGCACCCGCTTGCTTCTGAGGGCAAAGAAACCCCCGACTGCGGCCAGCACCGAAAGCAGAATGATCGGAACAAACTGCCGCTGGAGAGTGATGGAAAACGTAAACAGATAGCGGGTGAAAGCAGGCAGCGGCATTTTCAAGCTGAGGAAAACCCGGCCGATCTGCGGCAGGACAAAGAAGAACATCAGCACCCCGATTCCGATCATAGCGGCGAATACGATGGCCGGATAAATCAGGGCACCTTTGACTTTTGTCGAAAGATTATATTCGGCGCGCAGTTCGGTTTCGAGATACGTAAACACGTCCGCCAGTTTACCGCTGACCTCGCCGGCGTGGGTCAGAGTCAGGAAATAGGGCTCGAAAACATCCGGGTACCGTTCGAATATCCGGGAAAGTTCAACTCCCTGCTCGAGATTGTAACTCATATCACCCAGTACTTTTGCCATCAGCGGATTCTTGGTTTCGGTACGCAGCACTTCAATTCCTTCGGACAGCGACAGTCCGGTCGAAAGCATAACCGAAAGATACCTGCAGAAGGTGATTTTTTCGATTGCCGGAACCGCGCCCTTTATCAGACCCCGGTGACGGACCTCCCGGACTAGAATAAGGGACGCACCGTTTTTAGTGATGAATTTAGCAGCCTCCTCCCGATCTCCAGCGGATATTTCACCCGTGAATACCTTTTTATCGGGTCCGATAGCCTTATAGGAAAAAGTGGCCATAATTACTCACGCATCACCCGCAGCACTTCCTCAATGCTGGTTTGTCCCCCGCTGGCTTTGTTGATGCCGTCAGTCACCAGCCGGATCATACCGTTTCCAACCGCATATTTGGTTATTTCGTCAGATGATACTCTCCGGATGATCAGCTGACGGACCGCTTCGTTGACTTCAAGAATCTCGAAGATTCCGATCCGGCCTTTATATCCTTTATGATTGCATTCCGAACAGCCCTTGCCCCGGTAGAACTTGCTGGAGATATCATCACCCGGCATCAGCTGCCGCAGGTATGACAGCATATCATCGCTGACCGTATACGGCTCGATGCAGGATGTGCAAATTTTACGCACTAACCGCTGGGCGATGACCAGGTTCAGTGTCGAGGCCACCAGAAACCCTTCCGCGCCCATATCTAAAAGCCGCGGAATAGCTCCCGAGGCGTCATTGGTATGCAGCGACGACAGCACCAGATGACCGGTCAGCGAGGAGTGGATCGCCATTTCGGCGGTTTCCTGGTCCCTTATTTCACCGACCATGATTATATCCGGATCATGCCTGAGTAGTGACCGCAGTCCCGCAGCGAATGTCAGACCTGCGGCCGGATTGATCTGCGTCTGATTGACCCGGGATATCCCGTATTCGACCGGATCCTCAACGGTGCAGATTTTCACTTCAGTGGAAATAAGTATTGTCAGTATGCTGTAAAGCGTCGTGGTTTTACCGGAACCGGTGGGTCCGGTGACCAGAATCATGCCATGCGGCTTCATGATATTATTCTTCACCAGCTCCAGGTTACGGCCGGTCAGCCCCAGTTCCTCAAGTGCCAGCGGCCTGGCTGATTCGGAGAGCAGCCGGAGAACTACGTTTTCTCCGTAAAAAGCCGGCAGAATTGAAACCCGCAGGGCGATGAACATGTCCGATATTTTGAATTTGAACCTGCCGTCCTGAGGTATCCGGTGTTCATCTATTTTGAGGCGTGACAGAATTTTAATTCTGGCCACAATGGCCGGGTGTATGTTTTTCGGCAGAGTCAGAACATCCCTGAGAACCCCGTCAATCCGGAACCTGACCAGAAACGTTGACTCGAGCGCCTCCAGATGGATATCACTCGCTCCTTCCGCCGAAGCGTACTCAAGAATCGTATCCAGAATCGTTATTACCGGAACATCCGAAGCCAGCTTCACCTCATCCTTCGTATCGAGAGCACTTTTTTCGACATTCTCCTCAATCACCTTGGTGAAAAGCTCCTTGATATTCCGTTTGTACTGGCCGATGGCTTTGCCCAATTCCGGGGCTGTAGCAAAAAACGTCTTTATTTTCAGTCCGGTTTTGCGCTTCACGAATTCCCGGGCTTCGAGGTCAGACGGATCGGTCATTGCCAGCTGCAGCACATTGTTTTCCCGTCCGAAAGGGATAATCCGGAATGTCACAGCGGCTTCCTCGGGAATCAGGGAGAGTATATCCTGGGGGATGACTTTATGGCTTAATTTGATGAACGGTACCTGGTAAAAATCGCTGATGATCTGTCCGAGCGCATCTTCGCTCACCAGGCCGCGGTAAATAAGAATATCGGACAGGTCTTTGCCCAGCTCTTCGGAGGATTTGACCGCAGCATCAAAATCATGCGGCGTGACAAAACCTGACTTAAGGACAATTTCCCGGAACTGGGCAGGCTGCATCATATCA
>Ga0154812_104_pt3 | contig 13001 bp, 15 predicted proteins | sample Rifle2008BG16ft_FD_105820 | JGI IMG/M metagenome (GOLD analysis project Ga0154812, IMG submission 105820) | Candidatus Gottesmanbacteria bacterium RBG_16_52_11 | reverse complement strand
CCAGCGGGGACTTGATGTCCGCGAAGCCTTCGTTCAATCGTTCGAACTGGAACGCGCGGGTGTTTTATTTACAGCTCCCGCAGCAATTGAGATGATATAATGCCTCATGGTAGCTGACAGTCCGGTCGGTGACCGGCAGTATCTCCGGCAGGAATTTTTGCGTGACGCCAAGGTCATTGATGCCGACCGAGGGTATATATCTGTTTCCTCGTTTAACCTGCGCATGAAACCCGGTGTCCTGGCCGCCGCCGCCCGCCTGATTGCCCGCGAGTTTGCTGACGAAACGGTTGATATTATCCACGGCATCCCCCATTCCGGAAATTACCTGGCCACTGCCGTAGCTCTGGAAATCGGCTGGAACGTACGCGTGCACTCCTCCCGCAAGGACCAGAATATCCCCGCCTCCTGGAAGGACATTTACCGGGATGAAATCCGTTCGTTTACTACCTCAAACGGCGGCATGACGGTTTTTTCCGGCATCAACCTGTCGTTTGTCAGAACCGGCGACCGGGTCCTGGTCCTGGACGATATCTGCGCCACCGGTGAAACCGGCGTCCACATCATCGGCGGACTTAAACAGCGCGGTGTCCGGGTCATCGGTTTTGCCGTTCTTTTCGACAAAATTTTCCAGGGTGGCCTGGAGCTGGTAGCCAAGGAGGATGTCAGGGTCTTTTCCTGCATCAGGGTGGCCCGGATCGGACCCCATGATGCTATAGAATTAATTGATGATAAATTCAAAGATTCAGCAGGAGGTCAGAACGTATGATCTGCATAGTTGATTTCGGATCACAAACCACCCATCTCATCGGACGCAGAATCCGGGATCTGGGGATTGATGTCGCCATTGTTGAGCCGAAAGATACCCTTAAGAGGATTAACAAAGACAAAACCAGAGGTATCATCCTGTCAGGCGGACCGGCCAGTGTATACGAAAAAGGTGCCCCGACAGTCAGCGATAAAATTTTCTCCCTTGGCATACCGGTTCTGGGCATCTGCTATGGCTGGCAGCTGACAGCCAAACTGTTAGGGGGAAAGGTTATCGGCGGACACCGGGAATATGGTCCGACAAATGTGGTGATCGCTTCGAAGTCAGCACTGTTTAAGAACGTCCGGGCAAAGGAAATGACTGTCTGGATGAGTCACGGCGATGAAGTTGTCGAACTGCCACTGGGATTTGACTATCACGTCTCAACCCCTTCGGTGAAAGCAGCCGGGGTCGGCGATTTCGACCGGAAAATTTTCGGCGTCCAGTTCCATCCCGAAGTCGAACATACCCAGGAAGGCAAACGGATTTTACGGAATTTCGTCGAATCCGTCTGCGGTGAAACAGTGTCCGAGAAAAAAATCCGGGCCCAGACCCTGATCGACGAAATCCGGACCGCGATTAACCGGAAGGGCAAATCAGTCGGTGCCATTGCCGCGGTCTCCGGTGGCGTTGATTCGACGGTTGCTGCCGCTATTGTCGCCAGAGCCATCGGGAAGCGGTTTATCCCGGTATTCTGCGATAACGGACTGATGCGGACCGGTACCCGCGAAGAAGTCCGGTACATTTTCTCCGACCTGCTTCAGGTCGATCCTGTGATTATCGATTGTAAGCGTGAATTCCTGACAGCCCTGAAAGGGCTGACTGATCCGGAAAAAAAACGGATTGCTATCGGCAAACTCTATATAAAAATATTCGAGGCAGAAGCCAAAAGGCATGAGGGCATTGCGTTTCTGATACAGGGGACGATCTATTCCGATGTCATTGAAAGCCAGGGCACCCGGCATGCCAGCAAAATCAAAAGCCACCACAATGTCGGCGGACTGCCTTCCCGCATGCGCTTTGACCTGCTGGAACCGAACCGTAATCTATATAAGGACGAGGTCCGCGAACTGGGCCGGCAATTAGGACTTCCGCCTGAAGTTTTGTCCAAACAGCCATTCCCTGGGCCCGGCCAGGCTATACGGATTATCGGCGAGGTGACGGAGGAACGGTTGGCCAGACAACAGCTGGCGGACCGGATCGTACTACAGGTAATCCGGGAAGAAGGCTGGTACGACCGTGTATTCCAGAGCTTTCCCGTCATGACCGGCGTCCGGACAACAGCGGTCAAGGGTGACGGCCGGGTTTACGGTGAACTGGTAGGCCTGCGGGTCTACGACTCCAGCGATATTATGACGGCCGGATGGACGCATCTGCCGTACGGAATACTCCAAAAAATTTCTTCCAGAATCGTCAATGAGGTCCCCGACGTTTCCCGGGTTGTCTACGATATCACCACCAAGCCCCCGGCCACTATGGAATGGGAATAAAAGTCTAACTCCGTTTGACAAATTCAATCCAGTTTCCGTCAGGGTCAGTAACAATAAACGTTTTTCCGTATGGCAAATCTGCTAATTTCTGGACTATCGGCACTCCGCGTTTCTGCATAACTTCATATAACTCTTCGATTGCCGTTTCAGTGAATGTCATAGTTTGAGATCCGGGTATCTCCCGTAACGCACTACTCTGTTTAATGCCTAAACGGTTATGTTTGGAAAATCGCAAACTAGCAAACTGGTCTTTAGTGACACGCTCAACTTTTAAACTGAATATTTCCGTATAAAACCGGACCGATTTTTCTAAATCGTGTGTATAAATTATCGGACCTTCAAACTGCATATCTCACTTCAGGCTGTATCCGCCGTCGACAACCAGCATCCCGCCGGTGATGTAGCTGGCGTCATCCGATGCCAGAAACAGTATCGGCCTGGCCAGCTCCTCCGGCTCGGCAATTCTCTCGAGCGGCGTCTGCCGCCGGAATATTTCAATCAGTTTATCCCCTGCCCCTTTAGCCATGTCGGTCATGACGTTACTGGGTGCCACCGCATTGACCCGGATGTGCGGCGCCAGCTCTTTGGCAAAGGATTTGGTAAGAGTTATCAGACCCCCTTTGGCGGAAGTATAAGCCAGGACTGCCGCACCCCCCAGGTAGCCGTAAACCGAAACGATATTGACGATTGATCCCCCGCCCTTACGTTTCATAATTGGCGCCACTTCACGGATCATCAGCCAGGCACTGGTTAAATTTTCATCGATCGTTTTCTGCCAGGTTTCGGTGTCACTCTGCCAATCCCCCGGGCGCAGAATCTCCCCGGCGTTATTTACCAGGATATCGACCGTACCGAACCTGGCGACACACTGCTTTACCAGTCTCTTAACGTCTTCTTCCCGTGACACATCGGCCTCGACTACCAGGCTGTTGGCACTTCCGATGGTGCGGGCGACTTCTTCTGCCTGCTCTTTGGATTTCCGGTAGTTAATGACAACGCTGGCGCCCTCTTTGGCAAAAAGCAGTGCCGTAGCCCTCCCGATTCCTTTGGCCGAACCGGTAATAATAGCGATCTTACCCTGCAGTTTCATGGCTGCCCTCCATTTCTTTCATAAGCCACCGGTAATATTTGTCCGCAACCTGCGAAACCGGAATCGCCATGACGCATGGCGTATCGTAACTGTGGATTTTAAGTACTGTCTGTTCCAACTCCGGATATCTTTCAGGGATGGTTTTGGCAATCAGGACGGTTTCATGAGCCTCCTCGATGGCATCCGACTCCGGCGGCCAGAAGTAAACGGAGGTCATGGCGGGAATTATATTGATGCACCCGCACAGCCGTCGCCGGAGCAGTTCCGTGCCAATCCGCATGGCTTCGCTTTCATCTTTACAGGTAATATAGGTTAATGTAAGCGGATAGGTTTTCATAAAGTTTCCTGGTACCATTCTACAACAAGCTGCAAAAATTCCTCCCGTATGGGGCGGGGTACGTCTGAGATGCCGTGGTCACCGCCCTCGAAAATCTTCAACTGCTTTTTCCGGGAAGGTATCAGGGGAAAAATATGCTTGACGTCCTCCGTTTTCACTTTGGTGTCGAGGGTGCCGTGTATGACCAAAACCGGTTGTCTGATCTCGTCCACGTGCTTCTCCGGATCGAAGGCATCAATGTCAGGGAAAAACTGCGACCCGACGACGGTCATCTCCCCGCTGGACCCGGGCAGCGCCACGTCCTTTCCATCCTCAACTTTTACGTTCCGTTCTTCAATGAACACCTGTCGTATGCCCTTGCCGGGGTAATACGCACCGGCGTTCAGGCACAGTGTTTTAACGCTGATAAGGTCTGCCGCAAGTGTCGACGGTACGCCGAATGATATTGCATAAACGCCGTTTCTGGTTCGGTCGAAAAGCGGCTGATCTCTCATCCAGGCTAACACGTCCTCAACTTGTGCCGCCTGGCGACTGATCGTCATCTGCCGGTAATCCCCTTCGGAGCGGCCGCGGCCGGCGAAAGAAAACTGGACCGTCGCGATCCCCCTTTCAACCAGCAGGCGGGAAATGGTGTCATTTTTGTTGAGGTATTCGTGAAGGTCCATGCCGAATCCGGAAACGAACAGAACAATGGGGAACGGACCGGCACCGTCAGGACTCCTCATCATACTTTCAAGTCTCTCGCCAAACCGGTTAGTGATGAAAAAAACCTTCTCTTTCATTTCTGACACTTCGGGCAATAATAAGTACCCCGCCCGCCGAGTTTGATTTTTCTGATTATCCCCCCATCCTGTCTCCGGCACAGCTGCCCTTCCCGGTCATACACCCGGAAATGTTCCTGGTAAGTGCCGCCACCGCTGTCAAGATGCACGTATTTGGAGTCTTTCGCCGTCGATCCGCCGAACCTGATGCCTTCTTCAAGAACCTTACTTAACGATTTGAGAAGTGTGTCAGTTTCGCGTTTCGTCAGTGTACCGGCTTTTCTGGGCGGTTTAATCCGGGCTTCCCAGAGTCCGTCACAGGCATAAATGTTGCCGATGCCGGACAGGATTTCCTGATTCAGGATCACCAGTTTAACCGGACTGCTGCGCCCGCGGAATATCTCATAAATCCGGCCGGAGTCCGCAGATTGTGGTTCCGGACCCATTTTAGCTACAAACGCCAGCGACCGCAGGTTTTTCCGGGGCAAAATTTTCACCCAGCCGAAAATACGCTGGTCGTTGAAATACAGGGTATCCCCCGATGTAAATTCAACGATGGCCCGGGTATGCTTGGACGGAAATTCCCCGGCCGGCTCCCCCGGTTTACGTTTCGGAGAAAATATCAGCTGTCCGCTCATTTTCAGATGTATCCCGATATCGATATTTCCCTCAAGGTCGATTACCAGCATTTTACCGAACCGGAGTATTTTCCGGACCTTCTTCCCAACTACCAAAGCACTGTTACCTTGTACTGTTTTGGTGTGAAGCGGCCTGACGGATTTAACTGTCAGACCGACAATTCTACGTTCCAGTTGGCGGCGGATGGTTTCGACTTCGGGAAGTTCGGGCATAATTTTTTTGATGTATTATTCAATTCCGAGTATCTCCGGCAGCTCACTTATGGTTTTGATCCGCTTCCATGCCAGACGGCGCAGCTCCCTGTTTCCCTCTCCGACCAGGATGCCCCGCCCGGTAAAAGCAAAAGCGGGGATGTCATTGTCGGAATCACCTACAAAAACGACCTGTGACGGAACGACTGTATGCTCCCGACACATATCTTTGAGAGCAATTACCTTTGCCTTGTCTTCCGGGGCCGTATACGTAATATCGGTAACTATCCCGTTGGCATCAGTATTGAGTCGGTAATTGGCATAGTATCGTGAAATTCCAAGCCGCCGGGCAACATGAGCGACATAGAAATCCACGTTACTGGAAATCAGGCATAGTTTATAGTGTTCTTTGAGTTTTTGGACCACCTCCCCGGCACCCGGCACAATCCGGACTACCGATATCAGACTGCGGAATTTTGAGATAGGTATCCGGCTGTCCCGGTACCGCAAGGCAATTGTCTCCGCCCAGCTCTCAAAGGAAATTACTTTGGAGTAATAATCACGAAACCACCGGTCATCCTCCTCCAGAGTGATTCCGGTCAGCGCGTGCATCTTCTGCCAGAAATTACCGGTAGCCAGTGTGCCGTCGACATCAAGTGCGACAATCTTTACATTCCGGATCTGTTCCCGATCAGCGGCCATGTGCCGTATTATAAAGCAAGACTCCCTTGCGGGAGCCTTGCACAATACATACTTTTAGCTATTCAATGTTTAATAGTCCATTCCACCCATGCCTCCCATGCCGCCCATGCCGGCAGCACCTGCTCCCGCGCCCGCATCTTTCTTTTCCGGAATATCCGTTATCAGCGCCTCTGTAGTCAGCACCATCATGCCGACGGATGCCGCATTCTGAATAGCGGTGCGCGTAACTTTTGCCGGATCCAGGATCCCGGCTGCCAGCATCGATTCGAATTTCATCGTCATCGCATTAAATCCGTAATCAGCGACCTTGGAATCCTCGATGCTTTTAACGACCCAGCCCTCGTCCGCGCCGGCATTCTTCGCGATCCAGCGGACCGGTTCACCCAAGGCCGTATAAAGGATATCGACTCCGATTTTCTCATCTGCCGATTTCAGGCTGTCCCGGAGTTTTGCCAACACCGATCTGACTTTAATCAGCGTCACACCTCCGCCGGGAATGATTCCTTCCTCCAGTGCCGCCTTGGTAGCTGCCACCGCATCGTTGACCCGTTCTTTCTTATCCTTAAGCTCAATTTCGGTTGCCGCTCCGACATTGATGACTGCCACTCCGCCGGAAAGCTTGGCCAGACGCTCCTGCAGCTTCTCCTTATCAAAGTCGCTGGTGGTCTCGTCAATTTCCCGCCGGATCTGGGCTACCCTGGCTTTAAGTGCAGCCGGTGATCCCTTGCCGCCGATTATCCGGCAGTTTTCCTTATCCGCCCAGATCTTATCGGCACGACCGCAGTCTTCCACCTTCACGTTCTCCAGTTTCCGCCCGGTATCTTCGGATATGACGGTACCGCCGGTGAGAACGGCGATATCCTCAAGCATGGCCTTCCTCCGGTCGCCGAATCCGGGAGCCTTCACCGCCAGGACGTTAAACGTTCCCCGGAGCTTATTGACGACAAGTGTCGCCAGGGCTTCACCGTCGATCTCATCGGCCACGATAACCAGGTTCTTGGAGACTTTAATGAAGCCTTCCAAAAACGGCAGCAAGTCCGCAATCGCCGAAATTTTTTTGTCGGTAATCAGGATATACGCGTCGTCGATTTCCGCTTCCATCTTGTCCGGAATGGTAACGAAGTAAGCGCTGGCATACCCTTTATCAAATTCCATACCCTCTTTATATTCGATCTCCATTTCCAGGCCTTTACCCTCCTCAACCGTCACGACACCGTCTTTGCCTACCTTGGCCAGGGCTTCCGCGATCAGCTGTCCGATCTTCTCGTCCTGGGCAGAAATTGTCGCGACTTTGGAAACGTCACCGTTTTTGACGGTTTTGGCCATTTTCCTGATCTCGGCGACCACCGCTTCCACCGCTTTTTCCATCCCGGTTTTGATAAACATCGGATTGGCGCCTGCGGTAACGTTCTTGAATCCGGTGTTGATTATTGACTGGGCTAAAAGTGTTGCAGTGGTGGTACCGTCTCCGGCCACGTCGTTGGTTTTGCTGGCTGCTTCCTTGATCAGCTGTGCGCCCATGTTTTCAAACGCATCCTCCAGTTCGATTTCCTTGGCTACGGAAACGCCGTCGTGAATCACGTTCGGAGATCCCCATTTCTTATCGATGGCAACGTTGCGGCCTTTAGGACCCAATGTCGTCACGACCGCCTTAGCCAGTAAGTTAACGCCGCGGACGAGCGACTGACGGGCATCTTCGGAAAACTTTAACTGCTTTGCCATATATACCTCCTTATATCATTAATATCCAAATTCATAAAAATCAAATTTCAAACATTTGGATTTTGGAATTTGGAATTCATTATTATTACGCTACAACTGCCAGGATATCTTTCTGCTCAACGATCATCCACTCTTCCCCGTTGACCTTCACCTCGTTACCGCCCCATTTCTTATACATAACTTTCTGTCCGACAGTTACCACCATTTTCACGGTCTTACCCTTCTCGTCAGTAGTGCCCGGACCGACGGCCATAACCAAGCCGATCTGGGGTTTTTCCTTGGCGGTATCCGGGAGGACGATTCCTGAGGGCAGTCTTTCTTCCTGCTCAAGCGGCTTGATGAGTACGTTATCGAAGAGCGGACGGACTTTCAAGTTTGAAATTGATGTTTTCGACATATTCTCCTCCTTTATAAATTACGTAAGCACCTGGTTATTGCCGGAACGAAATGTGTGCAAAAATTCGACTGGAACCGGACCTTTCGGTCCGAAATACTTCGTGGCCGCTATCGTTATTGGCACTCAGGTGAATTGACTGCCATTTTATAAACCCATCAGCGACTTGTCAAGGGGGATGCTGTATCGGCGCAGCCGCTTCATTAATTCCCGTCTGACGAAGCGGCGGGCATCATGGGGATGAAACCTGATGGTCGAATCATTGACGATTTCGGTGGTTAACCGGTTTCTCATATACCGCTGTTGGAGCGTTCTGGCAATTGTCTCCAGTGCCCGGGCAACAGGGATGAATAAGCTGCCGGCGATTCCGGCAGATGCCGAATGCGTCCCGTTAACAGAGGATGTGCGGACCCTTAATACTGACCAGGCAACCGGCAACAGCCCGGAAACCCAGCTGTTGATATCAAGAAACCGCCGGTACACCCTGCCGCGGGTAGCCAGCGGCTGAAGCTGCAGCACTTCATGCGCACCGTACAGATCCCGGTCGGATGAGGGCATTGCCAAAAAATCTTCTGAGAGAAACATGTTCAGGCATATTTTATCCGCAACATCCGTGTCTGCCGGCCGGCGGCGGCGGGCAACAAGCTCTACCATCAGGGTTACCAGAATCCTGGTGGTCCACACCGTCCCCTGTCGAGCAATGATGATCAGGTCAATGTCGTCTTCCGGTCTGGCATTATTCATCGCCAGGCCCCCGGTAATTCCGACCAATAATACCGTCGGCAGTCTGACCAGCCATCCGGCAACCCGGTAAGCTTCCCCGCGTTTCATCCGGCTTACACTTTGACGCTCCGACCGCAACCGGACAATCCGCTGCCTGCCGGAAAGATGGTATAAGGCGCGGCGGCCGGACTGAATGTCTTTTTCGGGCAGAAGTACGGACAGTATTTTTTCAGGTATCGGCCGCCCGATGATCCACAGGGCAATCTCATCCCGGGTCAGCGGGTAATCAAACACGTCGGCATAAGAAAGAGTTGCGATGACGGCCTGACGCATCTTTGAATTCATCCCGTGCGTTAGTTGGCAGGAACCGAAGAGACGGATAAACCGTACTGGGAAAACACCTGCTGCATGCCGCTGGCATAAGTTTTCAGGGCATCTTTCGGGCTGGATCCGCTATTGACGCTGGTTACGGCATCCTCCAGATATTTGATCAGCTTATCGTTGATACCGTTATCCCCGGTCCGCGATGCCAGTGGGAATGATCTTGCCATCGGTGCCTGTTTAATGTAAGCGCCGACGAACGGATCATTCTCAACCAGCTTTCCCATTTCAACCAGTGCGTAAGGTTCTCCGAATAACCTGGTCTTTGCAGCTTCGGCGTAGAGTTTCGTGGCGGCTTCCTTGCCGGTCAGGTACTTCACGAATTCCCACGCCTGGGGTTGTAGCTTACTCTCAACGGACACTCCCTCTACCCAGTACGAGGCATAATTTACGGTGTTTCCGGAAAGTTGGGGGATAGGGACAATTTTAAAATTAAGACTCGGATTAATCTGTTTGATATCGAAAGCCCGCCATGATGGCGCCAAAATCATCGCCACCCGGCCATTGGCAAATGCCGGTACTGAACTGTCGAACGACTGGCTCCAGGTGAAAAGCGGATCGTTAGGGTCCGCGAACCGCCGGTAAAAAAGCAGTGTCCCTTCAGCTTCTTCACTCGTCGGATCTGTCAGCTTAGCGCCGTTCTGCATCATCATGACAGCCAGAATGTCGCTGAAATGTTCAACGTTGGTCGAGGTTCCCAGGCTGATCGCTGATGTGACTATAGTCTCGCCTTCACGGACCGTCAGTTTTTCCACCAGACCGCCGGTTTTTATGATATCTTCCCAACTTGTCGGCGGCGACGCTCCAGCCGCGGCAAACAGGTCTTCATTCACATACAGGCCTAAACCGTCAATCATTATCGGCAGACCGTAAATTGTACTTCCGCCGGCGATCAGGTCATTCTTCGCAACCGGATAAAAAGTGGAAATGAAATTCTCCGGCGACATAACAGCGCCGGGAACCGGTGCCAGCTGGTTTACCAGCATCGGTACCCAGGTGTTGTGGAAACGGAACACATCCGGACCATCGCCGCGTTCAATTGCCGCAGCCAGGCGCTCCCGGTACTGCTTGGGTGACTGTTTGAAATATTCTACTTTGATATTCGGATGTTCCCTTTCAAAATCATCCAGAATCATACGCATGGTGGCTTCGTTTTCCCATAATCCCCAATATGTAATGGTGACCTGTCTGTTACCGGCAAAATACGTATATCCGAACCATCCCAATGCCCCCAGAGCGCCTAACACGATAAAAACAACCAGTATTCTCATGATCCTTCCGATACATGAAGTACCTCTGCGCGGTACCGTCGGCGCTGTGGTTTGCGGCACGACGAAGCCCCCGTTACCCGGTACTGTCGGGATAAACTGTGAAGCCGGGGGTATCTGTCCGGTCGGAACAACTACGGTTTCCTGCTGAGGCTGCTGTATGGGTTCCGGTGCCGGCGGCGTCGGAACAACCGGTACCTGACCGGTAACTGACAGGGGTGTTCGGAGTGTCGGATCAGCCATAAAACCTGGTACCTCGTCTGGTACAATGTAGTTTAATCATATCATGATTACCCACAAGAAACACCAAGACCGCTATCAAAGAATTTTACCGTTTCCCAGACGCATTCTTGTGGGCACGGCCGTACTTTGTGCGCTGAGCACACTGACCATTGTGTCATATCTGTTGTCCTACGAACAAAGATACAGGGGTAAAGTATATCCCGTTGTGGTAATGGATTCGGTGCATTTCGGCAATTATGCCCCCGCAGAAGTTGAAAACTATTGGAAAAACAGAAATGAGCCGTTTGTGAATGCAATATATGAATTTGAGGCGGAAGGGTATATCGCCACCATATCCGGTCAGGAACTGAAAGTCGGATATGATGCATTGCTTTCGGCTAAGCAGGCCTATCTTGTCGGACGGTCGGGACAAATCTTCACCGACCTGAGATCTAAGTTCTTCAATGGCACGGTGGAAATCCGTCCTTTATTCCGCTGGGATACCGGTATCTTTGAGCAAGCGGTGGATACTTTGGCTCAGGTAACGGACGTTCCGCCGCAGGATGCGCTGTTTTCCTTTTCCGGAGGCCGGGTATCTGCTTTCAAACCATCGCTTCCCGGAAAACGCCTAGATATAGACGGCACCCGCAGGTTATTCGAGGACGTACTGGCTCAGGTTCCCCTCCGGCAGCAGGGCACCTACCGGATATCGGTACCGGTGGTCCGGGTTGATCCGGACATTACCACCGATAAGGCCAACTCCTTCGGCATCCGGGAAAAAATCGGTACGGGTTATTCCGAATTTTCCGGATCCATCCCTGGCAGAATCCATAATGTCGCTCTCGCCGCTTCAAAATTCAACGGAGTATTGATTGCGCCGGGTGAAACATTTTCGTTCAATAAAGTCCTGGGGGATGTGTCTGCGGCAACAGGCTACCAACAGGCATATATAATCAAATCGGGGCGGACTGTTCTCGGCGACGGTGGAGGCGTATGCCAGGTATCTACCACCATGTTCCGGGCAGCGCTGAATGCGGGACTGCCGGTACCTGAACGGCAGGCGCACGCTTACCGGGTGCATTATTATGAAGAGGGCGGATACAAACCCGGGCTTGATGCGACGGTTTTTGAGCCGACGGTAGACCTTAAGGTCATCAATAATACGCCGACCTATATCCTGATACAGACCAAAACAGACCTGGAGAAAAAAACTCTGACTTTCGAATTATACGGACAATCGGACGGACGCAAGGCGGAAATATTCAATCATATCGTCTGGGATAGTTCCCCGCCGCCTCCCCCTATTTACCAGGATGATCCGACATTACCCAAAGACACACTGAAACAGGTTGACTGGGCTGCCTGGGGTGCCAAAGCATCATTCCAGTACCGGGTCACCCGGGAAAACGAAACGCTGACAGATACCAAATTTCTTTCAGTTTTCCGTCCCTGGCAGGCAGTTTACCTGAAAGGGATAATGGAATAACACATATGGCTATCAATAATCCCGTAAAAGGTCTGATTCTGGTGGGGGGATGTTTCGATGTACTGCATTTCGGACATATCTCGTTCCTGAAGGCAGCAAAGCAGCACGGCACTAAACTAGTGGTGGCGCTTGAATCCGATGAGAATGTCCGCCGGATGAAAGGTCCGAAACGTCCAATCCATAACCAGAACCGAAGAAAAATGATGCTCGAATCACTCAAATTTATCGATATTGTCATTCCCCTGCCGCCGATGCATAACGACCGGGACTATGCCAGACTGGTTGCCGAAATAAATCCTGAGGTTATCGCGGCTACCGAGGGTGATCCGGTATTGGCAAAAAAACGTGAACATGCCGGCCGGGTAAATGCCAGGGTGGTCGTTATCCCCAGGGTACGGACACCATCCACCAGTCAGCTTGCAAAACTTATCGGGCTGGAACGCTAATCCGGGACTGCGTAAATTCAGCCTTTCCTGTCAGGACACGGAGCGATACAATCGCCGCATGAAAATTCTCGCCATTGAAACTTCCTGCGATGAAACGGCTGCGGCGGTCGTAGATAACGGAACTGCCGTAATCACCAGTACCATAGCTTCATCTCAGGCGATGCAGGAATCCTGGGGCGGGATTGTTCCGGAAATTGCGGCCCGCGAACAACTCCGGTGCATCATACCGGTTATTGCCGACGCAGTTCTGAATACTTCCGGAGTTAAATCAGCAAAGACGCGCGGCATGCTGAATCTCAAACCGATAATCGCCTCTGAAATTGACGCCGTTGCCGTGACAGTCG
>Ga0154812_116_pt5 | contig 13266 bp, 13 predicted proteins | sample Rifle2008BG16ft_FD_105820 | JGI IMG/M metagenome (GOLD analysis project Ga0154812, IMG submission 105820) | Candidatus Gottesmanbacteria bacterium RBG_16_52_11 | reverse complement strand
CAGATGGTAGCGGGTCATATGGTCTACGATATCGTGGATGGATATCACAGAACTGCAGCACTGAACGAAATCGGGGCCCGGCTGATCATGGCCCGGCTTTCATTCGGGATGACTGACGAGGAACTGCATGACGAACGCGTCCGGGCAGCCGCACGCTCGGCAAAGGCGGTCAAATTCCCCCGGATGATCGGTTCGATGCAAAATTCCTATGCTAACTCCGTATGGCCTAAACAGGGTTTACGGCTGTCACAGATATTGAGCATGGCGGTAAATGCGGGATCAACCAGACAACCCGGAAAGATCCTGGGGATACCGGAAGATATTGCCCGGAGGGCAATCGACTGGGTAACTCAAAAAGCCACACTATGGAACAGCGATGTCGGATCGCTCAGCCAGCAAATCCGGTCTGCTGAAGCTTCTTTTCCGGGAATAATCGCCCAAATACGTACCACCCAGGGCGGAGGCCATGTTGGCGACGGCGTTTTCAATCCCGCCAAGTTTTACGCGATGACTGAATATCTGCCCGGAAACCTTCACCTGCAGCGGATCATGGTTGGCATCATCAAACAGCACAATTTGAATACCGACCAAGTCAGGATCGTCTCCCAGGCACTGACTAAAATTGAATCCAACCAGGAACTCATTGATCTGCTGATCAGCAGTCCCGCCGATATTGAAATCCTGTCCGGAATTTTGGGGGGTAAAGTCGTGTACGTTAAGGGAAAAATGGTCCACCAACCCCATCAACCCGATACTGATGATAGGGAAAATACTCAGGAGGAAGCCGGAGATACTCAGGAACCGCTGTTTTCCCACCTTGATGAAATCGCCCCAATTGTGGAAATCGAAGCTGAGGCGGTCAACGATACCATTTTCGAGGCACCACCCCCTGACGACGAGACACACCCAGATACTGAGGACCCCGGTGAGGTCTTAGTTACCGGAGCTCTTAGGGTTGCGCCATTACCTGCCAGACATGATATTTCCTATAATGTTCATCCGACTCAAGCGGAATATGAACGGCAAATTGCAGAACTTCAGGCGGCCCTTGATGAAGCCAACTTGAGACTGGCACGGGGAGAAGGCAACGAACGGGCTTGGTATGAAACACTGGCCACCCTGACGTCCCAGGAACGGGAAATCATTAGGTCAGTCATGAGCGGGCTCAAGAACGGAAATGATACCGCAGAGATCAACGCCGGTTTAAGAAAGCGGTTAAAACTGACTGAAAACCAGTTGTACCAGCTTAAGAAAAGCGCTTTGACAAAATGGGGACTATTCCTCTCGGATCTTCTGGAGGCGGAATACGGCCGGATAATTTAAATGTAGATATGGGAACTTAGGGGATGATATCCTTTATCACCCACAGGAGATCAATCAGGAGAGCAGGTCCCGCCAGAAATCAGATTACTTCATCTCCTGCCGAAGGCGAATTAATGGGCACAACTGACAGATGAACTCTGCCTTGCAGATCATGATGACGTTCGAATCTGTGTGTCCCGGCCTGAACTCCCAAAATATTCGGATGTTTCAGTATGTCTTCGTCACCGGGGAATATTCTGGTACCTAACACGTCGGATAATCCTTCGGCGATATCTGCGGGCGATCCCTGAATTATGCCATTTCTTTCCTGGATAGCCATATAAGCTCCTTTTTACGGGTTTAGCTGATTATACCACTATATCTGAAATCGGCTATCAGGTGATGTTTTTTTGGTATTCACACACTGATTATTTCCTATTCAGATTACAAATATGTTTGGTGATTTTCCGAATTTATTTAGAACTTCTGACATTTTTCACACAGGAAGCTATAGTAGAAGGACGGAGGTTGAGAATGTTATTCATAGCTCCGATTATTACGAAGTTTATTGCATACAACTTAAAAAACCTCATGGGAATAACTAATCCGGTTACGGCTGTCAATTTTGAGCGTGTAATTATACTTTGAAGTTTCCGGGTCGTTCTGTCGGCGTTTAAAACCTCCGTCCCGGAATACTGTTTCGGTAGCTGCCTTTGATCGGAAGTCAAAAGTCGAATCGTACGACTTAGCGGCGACAGCTGCCACAATCAGTACGAACATCGCAACATAGGGAAGGTAAAATAATTTTTTCTTTCATATCATCATTGGGTTAAATCACTCCTGATACCAGCAAAGTAACTTCACTGATTAATATCAAGAAAGTCGGATTCGAACCAACGGAACACTAATCTTTCTTATATCCCAGAATCAGGAATTCCGGAATATTTTTAGGTCTGTTATCGGGGTATTTTTCAATGAATTCCTGAGTAAACGGCGGGTACGCTTCCAAAAATTTCTTTAATCCGTACTTTGCCGCCAGCGAATCGAACTCGCTTGATCTTCGGATAAATACCGGAATATGAATATCACCGAAATCCTTCATTCCTGATGTCGGATTTATTACAGAGTCGAATCCGGAAAAACCGATACCCTGTTTGAGGCATTCGCTTACCCAATCCGGATTATGAACCGCAAAAATCAGAATTCCGCCTGGTGAGAGCGATTTTATCAGAACGGAAAATACCGTTTCGATATCCCGTATAAACTGAAAAACCATAATTGATGAGATTACTTTATACCCGTTTTCAGCTACCGAATAATCACCCTTGACATAAGTAACGGTTGCCGGAGAATTCTGCTTAGCGATTCGTATCATTTCTTCTGAAGGATCGATACCTGTCACGGAAAAACCCAGTTTCTGAAGCGCAATGCAGAAGGCGCCTGTTCCGCATCCGAAATCCAAGGCTCTACCGGTCAGTACGTCTACCTCTTTTGAAATCGCACCGAATATAACCGGCCAGGCGATCAGGACGTTATCCGCCACCCGGGGATCAATTTCTCCTTCCTGAAGATTTGTATTGAATGTTTTCCTGCCTAATGAATCCCAAGGATTGCCCTGATTAACCATCATAAGCTTATTATATCGTGTTAATATAATGTTACCTAAATCACCATAAACCTGTACGGGTCCCGGTGATTTATAAAACAATAGGGGCTAATGATTTACCGGCATCGCGGTCAGGCAAAAAATTTCCGGTAGTATACCCTTTTCCCTAATTCAGCCGTTACCAGGTAAAGTCCTACTATTCCCGCCAGAAGCAGCATCACCGCAGGCGGCAGCGGTGTGAATCCGAAATATTTCCCAAAACCCGTAAACGGAATAATCCAGCCGACGGCTACTACGGCAGCCGTCGATATGCTTAGGAATTTGCCGGCCGTGCTTTGGATAAATGGCAGTTTCCTGGTCCGGATGATATGGATGACCAGTGTCTGGGTAGCCAGGCTTTCCAGAAACCATCCGGTCTGGAAACTCCCCGGCATCTGCCGGAAAAATAGAAACAGCACAAAAAACGTCAGGAAATCAAACACTGAACTGATCGGCCCGAAGATAAACATGAAATTCCTGATGTGTATCATATTCCACCGCCTGGGGCGCCGGATAAAATCCTGATCGACATTATCAGTGGGGATGGCTACCTGGGATACGTCGTACAGGAAATTATTCAGCAGGATCTGGATCGGCAGCATCGGCAGAAAGGGTAGAAATATGACGGCTCCGAGAACGCTGAACATATTTCCGAAGTTCGAGCTTAAACCCATCAGGATATACTTCATGGTATTTCCGAAAGTTTTCCTGCCCTCAATCACACCGTTTTTGAGTTCGTGCAGGCTCTTTCTGGTCAGAATAATATCGGAAGACTCTTTAGCGACATCGACACCGTTTGATACCGATATCCCGACGTCAGCCGCTTTCAGGGACGGCGCATCATTGATGCCGTCCCCCATGTACCCGATGACTTTCCCGCGGTCTTTCAGCACTTTGATTACCCGTTCCTTCTGGCCGGGGGAAAACCGGGTGAATACCGTCGTCTCCAGGGATTTGCGGTAAAGCTGCTCGTCGTTCATACTGTCGGATTCATGCCCCAGCAGCATACCTTTAATTTCTATGCCGGCCGTGCTGCAGATTTTCCGGGTCACCAGCTCATTATCTCCGGTAATTACTTTCACCTCGATGCCCATTTCCTCCAGTTCGTCGATTGATTCCTTCACGCCTGATTTGGCCGGGTCCATGAATGCAGCCAATCCGACAAATGTCATACCCGATTCATCCGATTTGGAATAAACGGCCTTTTTATCGGTAATGACTTTCTGGGCAACAGCCAGAACCCGGAATCCGTCACTGCTTAATGCACTGAATGCGTTCTCCAGGTTTTGCCGGTGCTGCGTATCCAGTTCCCTGCCCGACCCTGATTCCTCAACCCGGGAGCAGACGGAAATTACTTCCTCCGGCGCACCTTTGGTGATAAGAATTTGCGAACCTTCCTTTTCGACGATGACACTCATCCGTTTGCGGTCAAAGTCAAACGGGATTTCGTCGATTTTCCGGTATGCGGAAATGTCCGCACTTTTGAATTTCATCACGGCTTCATCCATGGGATTGGTGATGCCGGTCTGGAATGAACTGTTAAGGTATGCGGACAGAAACACATCTTCGGAATCGCCCCCGTCGTAATCGAGGTACTTAACCAGGGTAATCCTGTCCTCGGTCAGTGTCCCGGTCTTGTCGGTAGCCAGTATCTCCATGCTGCCGAAAGTGGGAATTGCTGTCAGCCTCTTGACTATTACACCCTTTTTCGCCATATTCTGAGATCCCTTGCTCATGGTGACCGAAAGAATCATCGGAAGGAATTCAGGAGTCAGTCCGACGGCTACGGCGATCGAAAATGTCAGCGCCTGGAGAACGTCCTGTTTGATGAATGCGTTGACCAGGAATATAAACAGAACGAACAGCAGAATAATCCGCAGAATCATGACACTGAAATCACCGACGCCTTTGGTGAATTCGTTCGTCTCACCCGCTGCAGCAATTTTTTCGGCCACCTTACCGAATTCAGTCCTGACTCCGGTCAGGATCACGACCGCAGTAGCAGATCCCGAGATGACGCTGGTTCCGGCAAAAGCCATATTGGTAAAAAGGGAAATATCCGGCTGACTGATATCCATCGCACCGCCACTCTTGGCAACCGGGAAGGATTCACCCGTCAGGACGGACTGATTGATATACAGATCCTTGGCCTGGACAATCCTGGCGTCGGCAGGAATCATGTCACCGGCATTGAGCTTGAGGACATCACCGGGAACGATATTTACAGCCGGAATTTCGTCCGCGATCCCGTCCCTTAAAACGCAGGACGTGTGGGCAACCGTGTTTTTAAGTTTCCGGGCGGCAATGTTTGCCTGATGCTCCTGATAAAAGTTGAGGACAGCGCTCATAATCACCATGCCCAGCACAATCAGGGCATCGATCGTTTCACCGAGGAACAGCGATACGGCGACGATACACAGAAGTATCAGGATGAGCGGATTTCTGAAATTAAGAAGGAATTCAATAATGACAGGCCGGAATTTTTCCTGAACCACGGAATTATGCCCGTATTTTTCTAACCGTCCGGGGATTTCCGCGGCGGGAAGTCCGTTAATTGTGGTACCGAACCTGGTATAAATTTCTTCGGGCTTATCGGAGACGAAGGAAGTCAGCTCATTTCCGCCGGGCATAGGTATATTGTAAACCCTATCCGGGATTGTGGTACATGAAATTTAAGGCGATACATATCCACCAATAGTATAATATTATGGGGATATCGTATGGGTAGCTTTGTTGAAATTAACGATACGCTCCGGATTTCCCGTGTACAGGGATTTCCAGAAGTATTGGACTACAAGATACATTTTAGAAAACCGTTCACGGCATCCGATTTCAAGGGTAAAGTTTTTGAATTCAAAAACAAGCCGAATATCCGCCTGTACAAGGCTCCTCCGGTGAGGAATTTTTTCGTCGAAGATGTCAATGGAAAATGGCTGTACTGGGGTCTGGTGCTGATAACGGAGGTCACCCTGGATTACGTGAACAAAACTACATCCGGTAAATTTGAGATCATCTATATCAATACGCCGGAGGAAATGAAAACCGCGCACCGGCTGATTGACCGGAATCCCGAAACTGACTTCTTCCGGTAATACTACTTCCATTCGTTCAGGGGCGGGGTGGGAACAATTTTTTCCGTCAGTCTGAATACTATATCTTTGGTAATCATGTCGTTCGGATAGGTTTCAAAAACCAGAGCCGGGAGCAAATTCTGCGTCAGGTCCGAAAAAGTATATCCGTAGCTTCTTTGTTTGTTTTCCCCCGTCAGTTTGGCAATCAGCTGGAGATCCGCGTCCTCAATACCGGTTCCGCTGAGGTAAGTCTTGAGGAGCGCGTATCTCTGGGTTTCGTTGGGACGGCGGAACTGAAAAATCGCTGCCGCCCTCCGGCGCACCGCCGGATCAATCGTACCCAGCCGGTTGGTACACATGACAATCAGGACCGGCAGGTGATCCCGCTTCATCGAATCCAGTCCCTGGATCAGGCTGTTTACTCCAGCCCGGTCCTCATGTTCCATCCGTTCCGTATCGCGTGATTCGGCCAGAGCATCGGCCTCATCGATAAGCAGAATACAGCCCGACGCATAGGTGCCGTCAGTCGACAGGAACTGGCTGGTAAATTTCTTGATGTGGTGGAATGCCGTTGCTATAAAATTCGTCATTTCCCCGGCATTTCCGCTGCCGCGGGCATTGAGACTCAGGCTGAATAGCGTCAGGCGCAGGTTTTTTTCGCGGGCCAGGTGATCGCCGAAAGTTTCTGCCAGGGTTGTTTTCCCCGTACCTACATCACCGCAGAAAATAAAAAACGGGTGCCGGCTGTGGAACAAGCTGATGATCGGCAGCACGCTACCGTGTTTTTCCTGACTCCACTTGGCCAGCGACTGGGGATTTAAGAGGATTTCCGATTCCTTATTCAGACGGGCTTTCAGGTCATCCAGTCCGACCAGCGAATTATACCGCCTCTGCGATTCCTCATCCGGAAACTGGATAATGTCGTCAAAAAGCATCTGTTCCATATCATTACAGCGGCCGCGGCGGCCGTACTATTTTCATTATAGCGATTAAACGGAAAAATACTGCCACGGATTTTATGACCTGAATAAACCGGAGATTTATCCCGTACGGAGGGTTATTTTCCTGACCCGTATCTGTCCCGGACACCCGGTGGGCGGTACGCGACAGTCAACGGAGAGATTTCCGGACGTTTCAGTTTCCGGAAAAACCCTTTGACAATTCCGGCCAGGGCGAAGAACGCCCGTTTGCCGTAATACGCTTCGTGGTTCATGATATTATGAGATGTTCCATACCCGAAATTGGCTATCGGACGCAGCACCTTAACGTGTCCGGCATTATGGACGACAGCCACCTTCCTGCCGTCGGCGTGATAAAAGACACCGTCCCTGATACTGAAGTTTTCCTGCTCAGTCCCCGGCATGAAATTGTAGGTATGGTCGAGGAATTTAAAACGTTCCCGGTAAAGAAAATAATTTACGGCCACCTGGTCCGGACCGTACACACTCCGGTTGCCGACCAGCCGGCCGACCATACGGCATAACCTGATGAATTTCAGCCGGGGTGCAAAGATAACACCGGCGTTGAGTACCGGTTTATCCTTAAGTTCTGACCAGAGTTTTTTCCTGGTCACCCGGTTGAAATTAGTCCCGATGAACTGTTCGAAAAACATGATTTCCATGTCCACCCCGGCGACCCGGAAATCATCGCAGTGGGTTGTAAACACCCGGGATATATCGGACTGGATTATGATATCCGCGCTGTCAATGAAAAGTACCTGATCATGCTCTGTTGATGCCAGGTACCGTCCGGTATCGATAAAACGCGAGGTTACTACATGTCCGTCGGACTTTCCGGCTATCCTGATGATTCCTGTGTCGTCCAGCAAATTCCTTTGATATGCGGAAAGTCCGTAATCAATGACAGCCACGTCTGTGCTGTCGAGTCTGACATTATCTTTCAGTGATCTGAGCCAGTGGCCGACCAGAAAATCTCCGTGCCGGCGGTCGCTGGCTGTGATGATAATTTGCTTATTGCCCATAACAAAGGTTTTCCGTCACCATGTCCGGCTGGTCAGCATGGTCCGCCGGTAACTGCAGCTGAGTTATGCCGGAGTAACGGTGTAAACTGCACCCGAGTATAACACGGTTCGGACCTATCGTGGTATATAATTTACCGGATTATTTCGTGGGAATTATCTGAATCAGATAATTACCCGGAAAGTTATTTAAGTAGCAACAGTTCAAGTAAAGTAACAACTGCTATCATATTGAAAACAAAATATATCCAGAATATATTATCCGGGATAGTTAAACGCTCCCAGGCAAGTTTAAAAACCGTGATTGTATGCCTGCCAGTATGGCCATTGCAGTGACCACGGAAACTGCAGTATACCCACCGTTAGCACGCTGAGCTGTCCGAGCTCCGTGTCCGACAGGCTGGTGTAAGGTCAAAACTCTCCGGTTTGTCGTTTCTGTACCTATTCCAGGACCGGTACCCCGTTCCCCCACATATATCAGCATGATGTGTTGAACGGTCATTATCATTAGACCTATATCTATACATTTCTTGCTATCAGCATATCCGTATGCTATAGTAATCATTATTAAAATTTATATCTTCTGAACGGAGGCGCGTATGAAATATTCCCTACCTAAGCTCCCGTACGCCTACGACGCACTGGAGCCGCATATAGATGCCAAAACGATGGAAATCCACCATACCAAACATCATCAGGCATATATTGATAAGCTCAACGCCGTGCTTGAGAAGTATCCGAAACTGGCTGATGCCGGTTTGTCTGACCTGATGCGGGGACTTGAAAAGCTCGATATGAGTCCGCCGGACCGGAAAATTCTCCAGAACCATGGCGGCGGCTATCTGAATCATTCGCTTTTCTGGACCATTATGGGACCGCAGAAGGAACCGGATAAGAATCTCATTTCCAGGATCAGTCAAACGTTCGGATCGGTCGCGGCATTTACCGAAAAGTTTACCGAAACCGCCACGAACCATTTCGGCAGCGGTTGGGCCTGGCTGGTTGATGACGGCACCGGGAAGCTTGATGTATACTCATTGCCGAATCAGGACTCACCGTATCTCAGAGGCCATACGCCGGTCCTGGGACTTGATGTGTGGGAACATGCTTATTATCTCAAGTACCAGAACCGCCGTGCGGAATACATTAAAAGCTGGTGGAATGTGCTTAAATTATTATAAATCCGAAATACTAATAAAAAAATCCGAAACACTGTTAAAATTTTTTAATGATTTAACCGTTTCACTGATCAGAAAATTGTAACATTTGAATTCGTTTCGGATTCCGCACTTCTATTTCAGTGCATCATTTCAGTTTTTAATTTGCTCTATTTCCTCATCGCTTATACCGAAATGATGGGCTATTTCATGTATGACCACATCAGTTACTTTAGCCCTGACTTCTTCCGGCGTCCGGCATACTGAAAGAACCGGCAGCATGTAAACCGAGATGATGTCCGGAGTCACTCCCTGATATCCTCTCGGCCGGGTCGAGCGGGGTATACCGCGGTATAAACCGAATAACATGCTGCGGTCAGGTATACCAAGCTCTATCAGATCTTCCGAAGCCGGAAAATCCTCCACCATTACCACTACATTATCCAGTTTCTCCGAAAATTCTTCCGGTAATCCCCTGACGGCCTCCGCGACCAGTGATTCAAACGTGGCCCTGTCCACTACCAGCTACCGCCTCCTCCGCCTCCTCCTCCGCCGCCGGATGAACCACCGGAAAAACCTGACGAAAATCCGCTGGATGACGATGTGGGCGTCGCAGCCCGTACCACACTTCCGAGTGATGACCTGAGTGAATCGGTGAGCGCCATACTATTATATGACCGCCATGAATAACCGCGGTACCACTCCGGAGGTTGCATAGTGATATCGGAAAAGCGCTCAGCCCAGATCCGTTCGACCCCGAAGGCAACGGCGTAAGGCAGAAGTTTTTCGAAAAACAGCTGGTTCTTCGCCTGATGTCCCAGCGGCTTTTCCTGGCTGGTCAGGAAATTTTTAAGCGACACTCCGACGGCAGCGGTCTGGGCGCCGTATAAAGTCTTCCGGGGCATAGCCCGTCCGAAAATGAATGCGATTAATACCAGCGGCAGATTCAGGGTTACTAACGCCGCCACCCCCAGAAGGGTATATTTAGTCCGGACCGACTCGGGATTATCCGGGAAAAATCCTTCGGAAACCAGCGCATCGTACAGCTTTGATTTAACCGACTCGACCTCGGAAACCAGCCTGGCGTCTTTTACCCGCAGTTCATCCCCGGAAGCAAACAGGCTCACATACAACTTTTCCTCAAACGGCTGGAGGCTCCCGATATCGGATTTTGCGGTTTTAATGATGTAGAAGTCGTTCTTTTTCCGTTCTTCGATGACCGCAAAACCGCGGCGCGCCAGGTCGACGATGGTGGCAGTAATATCGCGCAGATCTGCCGTTTCATCCACCAGCGCCCCGGTTTCACCCGGCGTTAATGCCCTTAACTTTCTGGTTTTCGGAGCGTCAAACCAGACTGTTTCCCCCATCGGCGGCCTGGGATCACGTCCGTAAAGCCACCAGCGGTAAACAACATAAACCGGCAGTGCGATATACCAGAACAGCGAAAACAGGAACAAAACTACACCGAAAACGGCCAAAAGCGCGGCACCCAGCGGCGTATCGGTGAAATTGACGACTTCCCGGGGTTCCAGGACCGCCATCATGCCGGTCGGAACCGACACGGCAATCGTCAGACCCTGTCCGGCTTCAAGCTGTCCGGCGGTCACCAGCGCCTTGTTGTCCCGGTAATCAGCTGAACATTTGCTCTCCCGCGAACCTTCGTACCCTGTGAAGCATAGAACTTTTACGTATACGGGCTCAATATTTCCCGGGAAAGTCACGGAGGCTTCTGTTGTCTGAATAGGAATTTCCCACCCGTTACCGGTTACGTTCCAGTAAAACTCGTCATGATCGGAAAAATAGGTGACGGCCCCGCTGACAGTGTATCCGATGACATACCGCACTATCCCCGTAACCGTACGGTCCGGATCGCCGATTTTCAGAACCGTCTCATCGTTTTCCCGGGTGAGCCGGTACGGACGGGCATTGCCCGATGAATCCAGAACCGAGAAGTCGGAGAATGTCATAGCGAACCGCTTTCCCTCCGCATTGGTTTTTATATAGGGGATATTTCTGAAGATTCCATGCCGCTCCAGCGTTCCGAAGTCATAGTCAATGGTTTCGGTTATCCGGACCTTCCCGTCGCTTTTGAGGTCGAAACTTGCGGTAAAGCCGGTAATTGATTCCGCCCGGACTGTTCCGGCGGACAACCACATAAAACAAAAAGTGATGATCAGGCAAGCGGCAAACTTCACTGGTGACTTCTTCACATTGTGAAGAGTAGCACAGAACGGCCTTGTGATACAATTCACCCATGTTCACGCTCCCCGCGTCCGCGACTGCCCGGAGGCGGCAGAGAAAATCCTCCGGAAAAATAATCATCATCATCGGCATTATCCTGATAGTCCTCGCCTTATTGCGAAGGGACAGCGGTGCCGTCATATCCCCCCTGCCTGAATCTCCACAGCCGACTAATGCCCCGGAGCTGCCGGTCAAGGCCGGCAAAAAAAACCGCAACCCCCTGGAACTGGAAAATTCCATCCGGCAGGCAGTCGGTAATGCATGGAAGAATTACTCTGTCGTCGTTGAAGACATGAACTCAAGTTTCACTGTCAGCATTGACGGCATGGTCATGCACCGGGCGGCTTCAGTCAATAAAGTACCGATTCTGGCGGCTCTGTATGTTTTAAGCGAAAGGGGTGAAACGGACCTGAACCGGGTGATTACGCTCCAGGCCGGGGATATCCAGAATTACGGTACCGGATCAATCCGCTATGATTCTCCGGGGAGCACGTACTCAGTCAAAACACTGGCTAAGCTGATGATCCAGAAAAGTGACAATACCGCCGCCTATATACTGGCACAATACATCGTCGGCCAGCAGCGGCTCAAGAAAATGGTATCTGATTTCGGACTTGTTCAGACGGACATGGACGAGAATACTACATCCAATGCAGATATGGCCAAGCTTTTCCGCAAAATCTACCGGAACGAACTGACAAATCAGGCTTATTCCGGTGAAATGCTGGCGTTTCTCAAAGACAGTGATTTTGAAGACCGGCTTCCGGGCAAACTTCCGCCCGGAACGACCATATACCATAAGATCGGCACCGAAGTCGGCAATATCCATGACGTCGGTATCGTGGAGACGCCGGATGGGGCTTTTTACATCGGTGTACTTACCAGTGACGTAACCGATGAAACTCAGGCTACTGAACTTATAGCAATGATTTCCCGGCTGGTTTACGACTTTATGCTCTGAGGGTCCTGACCTGTCCGACCGGTTTTTTGAGGGCTACTTTCAGGACTTCATCCATATGCTCCACGAAATGGAAATCGAGCTCATCCAGCACCTTTTTGGGTATATCTTCCAGGTCTTTCCGGTTGTTTTTCGGCAGGATCATGGTCCGGATTCCGGCCCGGTGAGCAGCTATAACTTTCTCTTTGACTCCGCCGATTTCCAGTACCCTGCCGCGTAGCGTGATTTCACCGGTCATGGCAACAATCCGCTTGATCGGAATCCGCGTCAGTGCCGACACCAGGGCAGTGCCGATTGCAGCACCGGCTGAAGGTCCGTCTTTGGGTACCGCACCTTCGGGAACGTGAATATGGACATCCAGTTTCTGGAAAAATTTCTCACCCAGACCCAGAACCCGGTACCGGCTTCTGACATAAGACAGTGCCGCCTGGCCGGATTCCTTCATCACATCACCCAGCTGGCCGGTCAGGGTTAGGGTACCTTTACCCGGCATCAGTGCTACTTCAATAAACAGGATATCTCCGCCGGCTTCGGTCCAGGCTACCCCTGTCGCCATCCCGATTTCGTCCTTCTTCTCTGCCAGTGAGGACGCGTACCTGTACGGCCCCAGGTACTTCTGAACGTCCGCGTTACCGATAATTACCTTTTTCCTTATTCCGTTGGACTCATCGGCAATCTTCCGGGCGATTTTCCGGAAAAGTGTGGCAATCTGCCGCTCCAGGCTGCGGACGCCGGCTTCCCGGGTATATTTATTGATGATTTCCAGCATTGCCGCATCTGACAGTTTGACCATGTCTTTGGGAATGCCATGCAGTTTCCGCTGTTTTTCAAAAAGGAAGTCAACGGCAATATGAAATTTCTCGTCGATGGTGTATCCGGGGTACTGAATGATTTCCAGACGGTCCCGCAGGGCC
>Ga0154812_109_pt14 | contig 13435 bp, 15 predicted proteins | sample Rifle2008BG16ft_FD_105820 | JGI IMG/M metagenome (GOLD analysis project Ga0154812, IMG submission 105820) | Candidatus Gottesmanbacteria bacterium RBG_16_52_11 | reverse complement strand
ACGATAACGACTGGGGAACCTTCCTGCTTACATATGCGAATAAGACATTCTGCATGGACGCATCAACTTTTGGTCCGGAAGTGGCAGGCCCGGATACCTGTGACGCAAGTCATAGGTTTAATATCGGTGCCGCCCCGAATCCGGTACTGACGTTTTCCCGGACAATCAGTTTTTCCATTACCGGCGGTGATCAGCTGACAGTTGACGTTTTCGTTCATTGGTGGGAAGGCGGGACCGAGCGGGAAAGCCGTGCCCAAACGTATATCACTAAATGGAAATGATATGAGGCGGCCGAACGGATTCACTCTTGTCGAAATACTCGTATCGATTACGATTATTGCCATCATCAGCGTAGTAGTGGTGCAGGCATTTGTATCGATAATCCGGGTAAATACGAAAACCGAGGCCCTGAAAGAAGTCAAGCAGAACGGAGAATATGTCCTGAGCGTTTTAACGCGGAAAATCCAGAATTCAACCGAAATTACTTCAACTTGTGACGGAACAAATGTAAACACCCTGCAGGTAATCAAACGCAATACCGACGGCACGACGGAATACGATTCAGTTTTTTCGATAAACAGCGGTGTAATTTATCTTGCAGAAGGTGCCGGTGCACCAGAAAAAATCATTTCGGACAGAGTCTATGCTGAAATTCTGACTTTCAACTGTACTGAAGTCCGGGAGCAGCCGGCCCGGGTGACGGTCAGATTCGTGCTGCGTCAGAATACCATCGGAGCAGCGACATTCGAGACAGCCAGGCAGGTTTTCAGGGATACTATTCAGACCCGGAATCTCTATCTGTGAATCTGCAGGCTCTTAACTATTGTCAAAGTCAGAATCTCTGCATACAATGGGTATATATGAGAAATAATGACCGGCAGTCGGGACAGGTTGTGCTTATTACACTGCTGGTTCTGTCAGTTGCGACGACCATTGCACTGGCTATGGCCGGACGGACCACGACGGATGTCAAAATCAGTACCCAGGTGGAGGAATCCTCCCGGGCTTTCAGTGCCGCCGAAGCCGGCATAGAGGAAGGCCTGCGTACGGGTGCCGGTACTGGCGGATCTGCTGTCAGCATCGGGGACCCGAACGTTACATATGAGGTAGCCGTTAATGAAATGCTCCCTACAAGCACTTTTGTTTATCCCAGTATGACCGATGAAGGCGATACGGCGACGCTTTGGCTTACCGATCCGTCCGGTCCAACGCTACCGACATCCGGAGATTATAACTGGCATATTATCAGATTATGCTTCGGAAACGCTACCGCTCCTCTGCCGGCGATGGTGGTTGCCGTGTATTATTATGAATCCGGCACATATAAGGTCGCCCGGATGGCATTCGATCCTGACGGCGCCAGGGCTGCCGGGAATAATTTTACTTCAATAGCTGCCACTCCCGGCGATTGCGGTACCGGGAATCCCAATATCACCCATTACCGGAATCTCGATCTGACTCTGCCAGCCAGTTTCAACCTGCCCTCTGCTACAGCTGCGCTCATGCTGCGGTTTAAACCGTTATATAACTCGGCCCAGATTGCAGTTGTGGGACAGAACGGTGAAATGATTCCCAAGCAGGGCAATGTCATCGAATCCTGCGGCACGATGGCAAACAGCGTAACCAGGTGCTTAAATACCCAGCAGCGTTTCCGGACGCCTTCGGGGCTTTTCGATTACGTCATATTCGGTAGCGGCGGATCGTTCCCGCAGTAAGGGACCTAAGCCTGCCTATGAAGACGAATTTAGGGTTAGATATCGGGTCCCACAGCATCAAGCTCATCGAATTATACCGTGACGGTGATACCGGAACCCTGCGGGCGGCCGGTGCCATCGCAACCCCGCCCAAATCCCTTTCGAGTACGCTCGCGGCCGATCATAAAGCTCTGGCTGATGCGGTAAAACAGCTGGTTAAGCAGACCGGCGCGAAAAGCACTGAAGTCCATGTCGCCCTACCCGAATCCCAGGTATTTACCAGGGTGATTGATGTGCCCCAGCTGTCCCAGCATGAGCTGAGTTCGGCCATCAAATGGGAAGCGGAACAGTACGTACCGCTGCCTTTGGATCAGGTAAACCTGGATTTTTCCATACTGCGGGACGGTAAGGAAACCGGCACCGGGAAAATGGAAGTCCTGTTGGTCGCCAGCCCCAAAGCCCTGATCGAGAAATACATCACGATTCTCGATATGGCTGACCTCAATCCGGTCGGAGCAGAAACCGAAATCATTGCCGCATCCCGGGCCCTGGTGCGATCGGCCCCGTCGGTCAGAAACGTCATGATTGTCTCACTCGGGGCTCAGACTACGGATCTGGCAATTCTCAGAAACGGAGTTTTGGCGTTTACCCGTTCAATCTCCGCGGGTGGTGAGGCCCTGTCCCGCGCTCTGGCGCAGAGCCTGGACTTTAACCAGCTGCAGGCTGAGGAATACAAAAAGACCTACGGAGTTGACAAGTCCCAGCTGGAAGGCAAAATCGTCGCCGCCATCAAGCCGATCATGGATACGATCATCAGTGAAATGAAGCGTGCCATCCTGTTTTACCAGGAACATAACAAAAATGAATCCGCCGAGGTTATACTGTTATCCGGCGGGACGGCCAGGCTGCCGGGAATGGTTCTATATATCGCTGAAGCTACCGGTATCGAGGTCCAGCTTGGCAATCCCTGGGTTGGCATCCGCCGCGACCAGAGATTTGCCGTGCTAGATCCCGAAGGTCCGACATTTACCGTCGCCATCGGGCTGTCACTGAGGTAACGGATATGGCAAGTTCGAATATTAACCTACTCAAACGCCAGAGCGCACTGCCGGAGTACCTGGCTCCGATCGAATCCCAGTATAAAAACCTGAGTATTCTGGCTTTGTTTGTGGTGCTGATTATCGGGATGATCACACTGGCAGCTTACTTGACGATGCAGGTCCGTTACCGGACACTGGAATCGACAAAAAAACGCCTGCTGACTCAGCTCGAAGATGAACGGCCGAAGGAAACCAAACTGATGGCCATTAAAAGCCGGATTGACGTGGTTGAAAAAATAATCGAAAAAACCAAGCCGGTCGCCCGCGTGCTCCAGACTGCTGTCGGAGTCGCCCCGCCGCCGGTACTCAGCAATATTACCATGGAAAGCCTGGCCGAAGCTGCTGTTAATTACCATCCGGGATCCCTTGACGAGTCGATCGTGATGACTGATACCGTTATCGGAGGTGTCGGTACGAGATTGTTAGCCGATCCGATGCTGCGTACATTTCAGCTGAACGAGGACGGAATTTCCATATCTTATTCATTCCGTCCGGTCTGGGAGTCGCCATGAGTTCAATGCGCAAAACCATCCGCATCTATCAAGGGTTTTTCATACCTACGGTAATTTACCTGGTGTGTACACTGGTCGTTTTCCGCGGTATCCTGCCCGGTATTGAAACGGTACGGAAATTCTACGATGACAGTAATCAGATAGCCAGGGATGTGGAAGCGATCCGCCAGCATGTCAGGGTGCTCCAGAATCTGGATGAAACCGTTCTGTCAAGCCAGGTTGATACACTGGTGGCGGCTGTCCCGACCGGTAAAAATTTCCCCACCATGCTGTCAACAATCGATACGATGGCATCCCAGGTCGGAGCGTCCCTGATCGGCCTGGAAATTATGACCCCGGGTTCCATCGCCACCGGGTCTGCACTTCCACCCGCCAAACCGGATCCGCAGCTATCCAAGAATACGATATTCGTCGAGGCCAATGTTAACGGTACCGGGGAGCAGGTAAATGCCTTCCTGGACCTTCTGGTTGGCGTCAGAAGGCTCTTACGGGTCAGTCAGGCTAACGTTGCCTACGAACCTGAGGATATTGTGAAAACCTCACTGACTATCGAAGGCTTCTTCGCGCCGCTGCCCGAGGTTCTGTCGAAACCGACGGATAAAATTGAGCCGTTATCTGCCAAACATGAGGAGCTGATTGCCAGGCTCAATTCATATAATATCCTCGGCCAGGACATGGGTCCGCCCCAGCTGGTGCCCGGCGACAAGACTAATCCATTCTCACTTTGAGCTGCGGCGGTTGAGGTCAGGTCTTTTACTCCTTGTTACCGACCGGGCTTTCCTGTTGCGCCAAGCCGCTATCCGGGCATGATTCCCTGACAACAGGATTTCCGGAACTTTCATACCACGGTAATCCGGGGGCCTGGTAAACTGCGGATATTCAAGGATTTTGGGATCGCTGAACGATTCTGACGAAGTTGTTTTCACTTCCCTGAGAACTCCCGGCAGCAGCCTGATGACGCTGTCGGTAATCACCATAGCCGGCAGTTCGCCGCCGGTTAATACATAATCACCGACAGATATTTCCTCATCCGAGAGCTTTCTGATGCGGTCATCTACGCCTTCATAATGGCCGGCTATAAGGACCAGATGCCGGTATCCGGCCAACCTCACGGCGTCCCGCTGCCGGAAGCGTTTGCCCTGCGGATCAAGCAGTATCACCCGGGTATCGGATCTTACGACGCCGCTTCCGGCCAGTATCCTCCTCAGACCGGCGTCAACCACATCAACTTTAAGAATCATCCCGAGCCCTCCCCCGTAGGGCCGGTCATCGACCGTTTTATATGAGTCAGTCGCATAATCGCGGATGTTAACCAGGTTTATCCGGACTTTATCCTTTTTTCTTGCCCGGGAAATGATGGATTGACCCAGCGGTCCGTCAAACATTTCCGGAAAAAGCGTCAGAATTGAGATGAGCATAGGAAGGTAATTTCGCAATCAGGGACAAGTTCCGTGATATGATGTCTGACCTAAACCGGTATTTTGGCAGCCGCTTATTCTTCCTTAAGCACCACATCAGCGTAAGTGTTATTGCGCGCGGCCATTAGCTTGATCAGGTCACGGATCGCCCGGATAATTCTGCCCTGCTTACCGATAACTTTACCCATATCATCGGTATGTACCCGGACCGACAGAATAGTCCGCGAATCGCCGGTCGTTTCGGTTACTTCAACATCCTCTGGGTGGTCAACTATATTTTTAAGTATGTAAAGCAGCGTTTCTTTCATGTGCCTTTAAAGATTCAGCAGCTTCCTGACCGATTCGGTCGGTTGAGCGCCGACTGACAGCCAGTAAGTTATCCGTTCTTTTTTGACCGAAATTTCCGGCGGTTTCACCAGCGGATTATAGAAACCCAGAATTTCTACCGCCCGGCCGTCCCGGCGTTTGGACTCGTCGATAGCGACAATCCGGTAAGTTTTACGGTTTTTGGTCCCTGTCTGCATCAGTCTGATCTTAACCATATTACATAAACTCCCTGCTTCCTGCAGGGATTAAAGTCAATAATATCACGACTGGCCTATCTTCTCAAGCGCGTCAGAAGCTGCCGACTGTTCCGCCTCCTGCTTTGATTTACCGGATCCTGAACCGAGTGCCTTTTCGCCCGAAAGGACTTCCACCCAGAAAATTTTGTTATGGTCCGGGCCTTCGCTGCGGATTACCCGGTAAACCGGTGAATTTTTGGAAATTTCCTGGATAATTTCCTGCAGGTGGCTCTTAAAGTCGATATAGGCTTTTTTGTCGACAATTTCCTGGGCAACCGGAAACAGGTATCCGGTTAGAAAATCCCGGCAGATTTCAATCCCCCGGTCAAGAAACATGGCACCCAGGTATGCCTCGAACGCATCGGCCAGAAGCGACGGATTTTTCCGGCCACCCGATTCTTCCTCGCCGCGGCTGAGAAACAGGAGGTTTCCCAATCCGAGGGTATCGGCAATCCGGGACAGAGTCTTAGTCTTGACGAGTCCGGACCGGATATTCGTCAGAGTACCCTCGGGAAATTCCGCGAATTTGGTATAGAGGTAATGGGATGTCAGAAATGATAATACCGCATCCCCCAGAAACTCCAGACGCTCATTCGACTGTTTCGATGTCCGGTCTTCGTTAAGAAACGACCGGTGAATGAAAGCCTGGGTCAGAAGATCCCGGCTTTTAAATTTAATCCCGGTCATATTTTCCAGGTCATCCAGAGTCATGATTTCTCCTTTGGTTGATCGGCACTGACGATCGTTCCAAGAACGCCATTGACGAATGACGGACTGGCAACGTTTCCGAATTCCTTACCCAGCTCTACTGCCTCATCGATAACGACTTTTACCGGCTGGTCACGGGAGACAGTAATTTCGTGTACTGCCAGCCGGAGGACTGCCAGGTCAATTTTGGATATCTTGTTAAGCGGCCATTCAGGAGCTGCAGCTTGGATTTTCGCATCGGTTTCCGGCAGGTGGCTGACAATCGTATCAATCTCCGGATCGTCAGTATTTCCGAAGGAATGGGAAAATAGTTTCTGCATCAGCGAAATCCGGTGCAGGTGTCGGGGATCGTGAGCTGTTTTCATGGGATTCTTGGGTACTGCGTATCAGACATTCAGGAGAAGCTGAAATGTCTGTTACCCGGTGCCCACTTTACTTTTTCGCCTTAGGCGTTTTCGGCTTCAGGATTTCCTTTCCGTTATAAAATCCGCAGTTCGGACAAATCCGGTGCGGTCTGATCATTGAACTGCAGTTTTTGCATGGCACCAGGCCGGTCAGTTTTTGCCGGATTGAGGCTTTGCGTTTGCCTCCCCTTCTGGTGCTGTGTCTGCGTTTGGGTAATGGCGTCATATTGCCGTTTCTGCCGATTAAAAAATAAAAACCGGATTAATCGAATCCGCTGTCCCCTATTGTACTGCGCTCCAGCTTTTCCCTCAAGAGGGGGACGCCGGAAAGAGCCGGATCGGCGGCCACCAGCTTTAAGGCTGCATGCCTGGTTTCATGCAGAAGTCCGGAATCCATGAAGCTCCCGTAGCGCAGCCGTGGCAGCCCGTGTTGCCTGGTACCGAATAATTCTCCCGGACCGCGGATGGTAAGGTCGATTTCCGCAAGTTCAGCACCGTTATGGTGGGTTTCCAGGGCTTTCAGCCGTTCGATTGTCCCCTCATCCTCACTTTCCGTGAAAAGCAGGCAGTATGACTCCTTATCCCGCCTGCCGACCCGGCCGCGCAGCTGATGCAGCTGTCCCAGGCCGAACCGGTCCGCGGCTTCAATCATCATTACCGTTGCGTCCGGAATATCGATTCCGACTTCGACAACCGGTGTGGCGACCAAAATGTCAGATTGCCGCTCACGGAGCCCGGCCAGAATCCTGGTTTTTTCCGCCGGCTTCATTTTTCCGTGAAGTAGGGCCAGCCGCAGGTCGGGAAAGACTTCCCTGCGAAGTCGGTCATATTCTTTTTTCACCGACCTGACGCTGGTAAGCGTTTCTGACTCCTCGATCAGGGGACAGACGATGAAAGCCTGGGCATTGTCATTTGACAGCCGGCTGCGGATCCAGACGTATGCTTTGTCGCGCTTGTCCGACGGAACAACCCAGGTTTTTACCGGCATTCTGCCGGTCGGCATCTGGGAGATGACCGAGATATCCAAATTGCCCCACAGGGTCAGCGCAACTGTCCGCGGTATCGGGGTGGCTGTCATGGTCAGAAGATGCGGCGCCACATTCGAACTGGCTTTGTTCCGGAGAAGCCGCCGTTGTGCCACGCCGAACCGCTGTTGTTCATCGATGACGATAAGTGCGATCCGGTCGAAAGTTACTGAGGCGGACAGTAGGGCATGGGTACCCACGAAGACGTCATACGCAGGTCCGAAACCGCCCGTCAGACTGCCCTGGCCCGAATTTAGCGTCATTTCGGATTTGTAACTGCCGGTAATCAGCGCCACCCTGACTCCCAAGGGCGTTAGAAACCTACTGACCGTTTCGTAATGCTGCTGGGCAAGGATTTCAGTCGGTGCCATGAGTACCGACTGGAACCCGGCTTTGTAGACGTCGTAAACCGCCGCAGTTGCCACAATGGTTTTTCCGGATCCGACGTCACCTTCAAGCAGCCGGTGCATCGGATATGTTTTACCGAAATCAGCCGAAATATCGTCCAGCGCCTTATGCTGGTCCCCCGTCAGCTTAAACGGCAGCGATTTCAGAAAAACCTGTCTCTGACTGTCTTTTACCGGAACGCGGTGCGCCGTGACGGACTGCTCCCACTGCCTTCGGGCCAGTATCGCCGACAGCTGCATTGTCAGAAGTTCATCATATGCCAGCCGCCGCTTCGCTTCGGCAGCTTCGGTCTGATTTTCCGGAAAATGCATCATGCGGACCGCGTCAGCCAGGGATACCAGCTGCCAATCGGACAGTACTGCCGGTGTCAGATGGTCAGTGATAGAGCTGCCGATCTCGGACAGGAGGTAAGATATCCGACCGCGCAACCATTTGGATGAAATACCGCCGGTTTCCGGATATACCGGTACCAGTCTGCCGGTATGGAGCGGTTGGCCGGTGTTGTTTATTTCGTATTCCGGGGACATGAGTGCGATTTTCCGGCCGAACCAGCTGACTTCGCCGGCCATCCTGACCGGAGTACCCGGGAGAAACGTCCTTACCAGGAACGGCTGATTGAAAAATACCGCCTCCAGCGAACCGGTCGGATCGCTGACTGAGACCATCTGCATCCGCCGGCCGCTTTTGGTCAGCAGGTTCTTGGCAAATCTGACAGAGCCGGCTACGGTAACGGTTTCCCCGGGCTGGACTTTTCCGATGTCCGATACCAGGGAGAAGTCATTATAACGGTGGGGCGGATGGAAGAGAAGGTCTCCGGCAGTACTGATACCGAGTTTTTCCAGAAGCTGGGCGCGGGCTGGTCCGATCCGGGGAACATACTGCACCGGCGTATCGAGTGTCAGATCCATATAGCGGCAGTTCCGGTTACCTCAGTCCGCCAGACAGAAACGGAACGAATGAGGTCGCTACCAGCGCCAGCGAGGCGGCGATGACGATTATCTTCCAGAATTTATCGTGTTTCCGGAAAAAGTTCATATAGTCTTTATGGAAATGAATTTTTTCTTTCCTACCTTAATGATAACACCTTTTCCGATCCTAAGCGGCGTGCCGGCTTTCAGAATTACGCCGCCTGTTTCAACGGCATTCTGATCAATCAGCCGCTTCGCCTCGGACCTGCTCGCCGTCGCACCTGATCCGACCAGTATTTCGACCGGATCGGCAGAGCGTTCTCTGGACTCAAATACATAACCGGCCTCCGCCGGCAGGCCGCCTTTCTGATGTACGCTCTCAAATTCCGTTTCTGCTCTGCCTGCGGCTGCGGCGTCATGAAAAGTACGCGTCAGCTCAAATGCAAGTTTCTTCTTATACTGCATTGGATTTATGCCGCCTTGCATTTCCCCTTCCATGGTCCGGATGTCGTCTTCCCGCAGGTCCGTAAGCAGCATGAAGCAGTTGATGATGGCGTCATCGCCCAGGTTCATGATTTTGGCGTATAACTCACCCGGCGGATCGGTAATTGCAATGACATTGCCTTCGGTTTTGCCGATTTTTGTGCCTCTGGCATCAGTCAGCAGCGGCACGGTCATGACGAATTTTTCCTTCCCCAGCATAGCTTTTACCAGCGTCCGACCGGCCAGCATATTGAAAGTCTGGTCGGTGCCTCCCAGTTCCAGATCGACTTTCATGGCTACCGAATCGTATCCCTGAAGCAGCGGGTAAAGAAATTCACGCAGGTTAATTGACTCTTCCCGCTTCATCCGCTCCCGGTACATATCGCGTTCGATCAGCTGTTGTACCGAGAAATGCTGGGCAATACCCAGAATGTCGACCAGTGTCAGTTTATTGAGCCAGTCGCTGTTATAGCGGATTTCCACCGGATTATCTCCCTTAAAACGGACGATTTGGCCGGCCTGACGGACATAATCCCGGGCATTGGCCCGCAGTTCCTCACGGGTATAAAACTTATCCCGGGATGTACTTTTACCTGACGGATCGCCTGCCTGACCTGTCCCGTCACCGATTAAGAATATAACCCGGTGACCCAGATCCTGGAACTGGCGCAGTTTCCGGATAGCTACGGCGTGTCCGATATGAAGCTGTGTGCCGGTAGGGTCAAATCCCTGGTAAAGAGTCAGTTTCTTTCCGGCCCGCAGTACTTTAGCCAGCTCTTCACGGCTGGGGTATACCGAGTCGACACCGCGGGATAGCAGCGTATCGATAGCATCCATATGCCTCTTACTATACCACAACCCGCCGTCCGTACCTGATGCATATAATCCGGTATGACTGAGGATTTCAGCCTGCTTGCGGTCTGGCTGCAGTTTTTTTGCATTTGGCGGTTTGATACGGTACCATGTTTTTATCGGAAAACAGTGATTAAACCCGGTATGGACACCCGCGTGCAGCCTGATGACGGGAGTGCTCCGGAAGCGGTTCCGGTCGGTACGGATCCGGGTAATGTTATTGATGACAGTAATTCCGGCATTTCCGGTATCAGCCCCGGAAGATCCATGAAACGAAGCGGAGAGTTCGGCTTTTTCCTCGACCGCCAGAAGCGGAAATATTTCGGTACCCGGCGCCGGAGTGTGATGACATTATCCGGACTGGCAACAATTGCTTTCTTCGGAATCATCGGCAGCATTCTTTTTGTTTTCCTCCTGTTTGCCTGGTACGCCAAAGACCTGCCCCGCCCGGACAAGGTGAAGCGCGTTGAAGGCTTATCGACCGTTCTCTTGGACCGGAATGGCAAGGATATCTTCGACATCTATCAGGACGTTAACCGCAAAGCCGTGAAATGGGAGGACGTGCCGGAATACTGCCGGGAGGCTACAGTTGCCATCGAGGACAAGGAATTTTACCGTCATCCCGGGCTGTCAACCACCGGTATTGTCCGCGCAGCGGTGAATATATTCGTCTTCCGCAATTTCCAGGGCGGATCCACGCTGACTCAGCAGCTGGTTAAAAACGTGCTGCTGACTCAGGAACGTACCCTGCCCCGGAAAATCAAGGAAGCAATCCTCGCGGTTCAGATCGAACGGAAATATACCAAGGACGAAATCCTCCATATGTATTTAAACGAAACGCCTTACGGCGGTACGGCTGTCGGTGCCGAGGCAGCGGCCGAAAAGTATTTCGGGAAGGCATTGAAGGAAATGGGTCTGACGGAGTGCGCCTTCATTTCCGGTCTGGCCCAGGCTCCTTCGCGGTACTCGCCGTTTACCGGAGAACCCAAAGCCTATGTCTGGCGGACGGAACAGGTGCTCCGGAGGATGCGGGAAGACGGCTACATCACTAAGGATCAGGAAGAACTGGCTGCCGGTCAGCTGCCGGACATGAAATTCAGCAACGACGAGGTCGGCCTTAAGGCGCCCCACTTCGTGGCATTCGTCAACGACCTTCTGGTTAAAAAATTCGGGTCCGATGTCGTGGAGCAGGGTCTCCGGGTAACAACAACGCTTGACATGGAACTTCAGGATAAGGTGCAGAAAATCGTTGCCGAGGAAGTTGACAAGGCGGCCAAACTGAAAGTAAGTAACGGCGCAGCAGTGGTAATTGATCCGAAAACCGGGGAAATATTGGTCATGGTCGGAAGCCGGGATTACCAGGCGTCGGATTCCGGCGGATATAAGTATAACGTCGTAACCCAGGGACTGAGGCAACCGGGTTCAGCCATCAAACCGTTTACATACGCCACCGCGCTCCGGAAGGGCTATACGGCGGACATGGTTTTAACAGACGTGGAAACGAAGTATCCGTCAGGTGAAGCCGGCAAGCCGGATTATTCCCCGAAAAACTACGACGGCAAATACCGCGGCCCGATACAGATGCGCTATGCCCTGGGTAATTCCATCAATACCATCGCCGTTAAAACTACCGCCATTGTCGGTATCCGCGAGGGTCTCCGGACGGCATATGATGCCGGTTTAAGTACGCTGGAATCCACCGATGCCAATCTGAAACGGTTCGGCCTGTCGATAACCCTGGGCGGCGGCGAGGTTACCCTTTTAGACCTGACCAGCGGCTTCGGGGTCTTCGCAGCAGGCGGGCAGCGGCAGGAACCGGTAGCGCTTCTGAAAGTGGAAAACGCCGCCGGTAAGACTATTTACGAATATAAACCCGGCAGCGGCAAACAGGTCATTTCCGCCGATATTGCCTATATCATTACCCATATCCTGTCGGATAACGATGCCCGGAAGCTTATTTTCGGGGAACGGTCGCTGCTGACAATTCCCGGCAGGTCCGTTGCCGTCAAAACCGGCACTACGGATGATAAGCGCGATAACTGGACCATCGGATATACCAGGTCTTTTGCAGTCGGTGCCTGGGTAGGTAACAACGACAATTCACCGATGCACCCTTCGCTGGCCTCGGGCATAACCGGTGCGGCTCCGATCTGGAACCGGATCATGAGAGCCGTCACCGAAGGCAAGAAAGATGAACCGTTTGAACGGCCCGGAAGTGTTATCGAAGCCGACGTTGACGGCTTTGCCGGCGGCCTGCCGGTTGACGGACAGCCCACCCGGAAGGAGCTTTTTGTAAAGGGTACAGAACCCGCTGCCCTGTCACCGATATACAAAAAAATCAAGGTTTCCAAGCGCGACAGCAACCGCCTGGCAAATGCCGTACAGATACTCAAGGGAGAATACGATGAAAAACTGTTCGTGGTAATCCGTGAAGATGACCCGGTATCGTCGGACGGTAAGAACCGATGGCAGGAACCGATTGATAACTGGGTCAACGGTCAGGCCGATGCCAAATTCCACCCGCCGACGCAGGAGGATAATGAAAGCGACAAGCTGACCGTCAGGATCGTGACGCCGAAAGATAAGGAAACCGTCGGTAACAATTTTACCCTGAGGGCGGAAATCGGCAGCATGGAGGAAATCAGGAAAATTGAAATATTCCTGGACGGCAAACTGGAAAAGGAATCGAAGGATAAAGAGCTGACAGTCGACCTTTACGCGGCGGACGGTTCGCATTCGGTGCGGATCAGGGCCGAGGATACCAAGGGCAACACGGCTGACGCGGAAGCCAAAATCGGAGTAAACGAACCTTACGCCACCCCGACGCCGGAATCTTCGCCAACCCTGACTCCGACCCCGTCAACCGGCGTCATTGAGTCACCCTGAAGACCTCTCAGTCCATTCAGAGATCCGACTGTTGCTTCAGGCTGAGCCGGAATTTTTGCCGGAGGTCCTGAAGGAACGCTTCCCTGACCGGAACGATATCAGAGTCTGTCAGGTTTCGTGTACGGTCAAGGTACTGGATTCTTACGGTGCGCGCGTTTCCGTATGATCCGGTCAGCCTGACGTCTGCAATCAGCGGACTGAATGACCGGATAAACGATAGTACCGGACCGATCCGACTGTGCCCGGGACCGGTCAGGGTATAGTCTTCAATTACCGGGGGATATTTCGGAACCGGAACGAATGACGGCACCTTAAGACCCGGAGCCGCGAGCTTTCCGAAATCCAGGTCAAGCACCGCAACCGGAATCCTGATTCCCTGTGAAGACAATAGTTGCGGTGTGAGATATCCGATATAGCCGAATTCCCCGAGCTGGAGGGATTTACCGGATACCACATAAGGTGTCGCTGCCGGGA
>Ga0154812_107_pt10 | contig 13541 bp, 15 predicted proteins | sample Rifle2008BG16ft_FD_105820 | JGI IMG/M metagenome (GOLD analysis project Ga0154812, IMG submission 105820) | Candidatus Gottesmanbacteria bacterium RBG_16_52_11 | reverse complement strand
AGTCAGTCAGACGCAACCCGCCGCAAAGCCTGTGCCGGAATGGGACAGGATGAAACTACCCGCCTGATTGACCTGGCATCGACAATCGATGAGTCCGCACCGGCTTATGACGAATTCCTAAGCTGGATGATGGGAAATTATTTTTCGCTCGTAAACCGGCTGGGTTTTGAAGGCGCCCAGACAAGCGAGATAAATATCAAGGTCAGGTCGCCGCAACCGGGCGTATTTGAGTGTACCGTGACCGATTTATGCGATTCGATCGACAAACTCCGGCCCATAGCCGTTTAATTCCGGTCAATACATCGTCTATTGGATTACTCCACCCGTATGCAGGGAAAAACCCGGAAATCAGATTGCTGTCAGAGGAATATCCGGTCGACTCCGGAAAAGTTATTTCCGGCCCAGATTACCGCACTGAAAACATGGGTAAATTCATGGTAAAAATCCAGTAAGGAATTAGCGGTGGCATAGCGGGCAAGGAAATCCCCCGCCTGCCGGTCGTCCGGATCAGCGTATCTGAGAAAATCATTTTCCGCTAACGCGTGTCTGGTTTTTTGCCGGACTGCCGATCCGAAGCGTCGGATCATAAATGGCAGATCAAACAGCACGTCGAACCGCAAACCGTCTGCACTTTCTTTCGGGTAGAAAACGGCGGAAGCATCGGATACGAACCTGCCGTTTATCAGTTCCCCCGGGATTTCGACGAAATGATCCGCGGCATGGTGCAGCCCGTCAGTGTTACGGATGGTCTTCAGGTCGGCAAATGCCGGTTGGTCCAGCCGCCCGGCACCCTCTGAATAGACCGCCTCGAGTTCGCTCAGATTCCCGGTCAGATATGCTTTGCCGATAAGCATGCCTATATGCTCACCCAAAGCCTGGCCTGATTGACCGGACTGCTGCATCGCTTCCTCCAGTGCATCGATAATATAGAGACTCAACAGCTGCATCGGCGTTCCGTCGAGTGAATTGGCCGCATAGCGGAAAAACTCCGGCGTTATGCCGATACCCTGACGAATACCGGTCACATAAACCGCAGTCAGTTCAGTCAGCGTCTCCTCCAGCGCAGTACCCGGATCATCTGATACATCAGCCAGATCGGCTTCTCCCCCGATCCGCATCCGCAGTCCGATCCGGTCTACGACTGCCGGAGTAATACCGCTGAAATCAATCCCGGGAAGTGCCACCCGGAAATCCCAGAGCGCCGTAGCCACAATCCGGTCCTTCAGGCGGTCCGGTAACCAGAGGGTACGGTTGCCGCCCGGTTCCGGGCTTTCAGAAATGGGATTTATCGGGTTATCACATTCCGGAGTGCCTGGCATAGGGTTCGGAGTATAGCATACCTATGTTCAACTGCGCCCCGCCGCCACGATAACCCGATGGATTAACTAAATTCAAGGCTGAGCCTTGGAGCCTGGAGAGAATTACTACAGGAGTTATTATGTGGTGTATTACCCGGCGCGGATGGCGCCCTTGGTGCCGGCCAGGATGACCCCTTTTAGGAAGTTCTTGCCGGGGCTTTCTTCAATGGCTTCAATTTTTTCGTTAGCCCAGTCATACAACCGTTCGGCCGGAACACCGATAACCGGAGCCTGGTAAACCTGACGCCACCGGGCTTCGACCGACACACCGTTGATCCGGTCCCGGATCCGGTCACTTGTTGAGAAATTGGCAATGGTCGCAACCAGCTCGGCAGCCGGAGAAACAAAGGCTGCGCCTTCTACTCCGCTGGCCGTCTCGACACCCTTATCCGCTGCCATCGATATTCCCTTATCGACAACCTGTTCCATCGCGACGGAGACGCCTGACCTGATGCGGTTGGGTGTGGCCTTCTGCCTGGCTTCAGCCACACGGGTACGGAGAGTATCCCGTATCCGCCGCATCCGGCTAGCTCCGTTCGGGGTCACCGGAGGTGAGGTTTTGGATATTACATTAGCTATACGCATGCCGATCGGGGGAACTTTGCCTTCCGCGTAAACCCGGTCCTTGTCCCCGAACAACCGGTCTTCGAGCTTGCGGTCCAGGGTATCCAGAAACAGACCGGTCCGGGCCATCGATTCGTATACCAGGAGCCTGGCAGCGCGGATTTTCATCGGACCCATGTCCCTGCCCCGCAGCCGGGTATCGGCGTCGCGCAGGCGGTCGAAGATTCCGGTTCCGCCGGTCAGGTCACTACCCAGACCGACTTCAAAAATGGTTTGGGAAGCTTTGTTGAAAGAAGTGTAATCGGGTACCGGATCTGCCGGAGAATCGGTTTCCGGTACAGCGGAAAAATCATCAGGCATTTCACCGGCTGAATTATATTCTGCTTCTACGCTGTTCATATGGCCGGATTATACCAAAAAAGGGATAGTGCGCAAGACTTGGTAATTACTATTATAGACTGATATATGGATTTAAATATAAAATATTCGTGTGATGAAATGGACTTTATAGGTTTATTTATTTAGAGCTTCTTCACTAGGCGGCTTTTCCGGCGCAGTCCGTTTGGCAATCCGTTCTCCTACCGCTCCGGTAGCCCGGGCAACGAGTTTGGACAGGAAATGCACCGGTGTGCGCCTGAGAAAGGTGGCTCCGGTGGTGATGCTGCCGATTCCTGCACCATATCCTAGTCTGGTACGGAAAATTACCTGTTCAGGTTTAGGATCATCAATCGGCCGGAAATTATAAAATCTGTCCCTCGTTTCATCAAAATCAGCAACTATACCAACTCCCTGAAGGTATTTATTCATGTAGACCATTAATTTATCCCCTGCCCGGGTTTCCCTGTGCTTGTCAACGCGGGGCAACACGTAATGCCATAGCCTTTCTGACCGTTTCACCAATTTCAACCCGGTCCGTACGCCTGCCGCTTCGATCTCTTCCGGTGACGATAAAGTCTTAATTCCCCCGGTAATCCGGTACAGGGCATAGCCGGTATCCGTCAGAAGCGAGCCGTAGCCGAGGACTTTGCCGAATTTGAGCCACGAATTCTGTGCGGTAGCAAAGGCTTCCCGGCGCTTTCCTTCAGGCAGAGCCTGAAGTATCCGGTCGTGGGCTTGTGCCCATGATTTCGTCACGTCATCGGGATCGAGATGCTTTTCGTACCAGTCATTCAGGCGTTCTTTCAGCGGTTTCCGGTTGGTCCGAATCCGTTCCCGCCCTCTGTGGTGCCGTTCTGCCATAACCACAGTATTCCACAGCGGGACTGAAAATACCACTTTCCGGTGAAATTATCGGGCTAAATCCGATTGGCAGCCGCTTTGCCGACGACTCCGATGACTCTGCCGGCAATCCGAACTGCCCGGTGTGCCGGTGTAACCAGGAGTATACCAGCCCCTGATCCGCTGAATGCCGCTATGGTAGCCAGTCCGATCCGGGAAGCGAATGCATCATGTGCAGGGTTTACCTCGTAAAGCCCGGGAATTCCGCTCTCCCGGTCATGAAGCATACGGAACCCTGAACGAATCCACAACTCACCGGATATATGATTTAAGCCCCGCCGGATCCGATTGTCATCTGAAGGAAGTTCTCCGTCATGATAACCGCTCACTGCATCAAGTGTCTCGGCACCGAACATAGCTACGGCTCTGCCGACTTCAATACGGTCGTCACTGTAAAATGCAGACAGTAGCGGCAGGCCGAATATTACCAGTCCTGCGGTTGCGTCCGCAAACGCAGCGCCTACACCGAGCGTTTTACCGGTTAGTTCCCAGTACTGCCGCGATTTCTCAAACGCCTCCCGGCGCTCCCCTTCAGGTAGCGCGTCACGGATATCGGTAAACGCCTGATTCCAGGTCTGGGCAGCGTGATCGGGGCTGTAGTTTTCAAACCACCGGGTAATGGCATTGTTCATCCGTTCGACAACTGACGGCCTGTAGCTTTCCGTCGCCGGGGATTGGGCAAATTCAGGTGACATAAGTTTTCCGTCTGTTACTTGATCTTCCGGGCGATCTTTTCGCCCACGGCTCCGGCTGCCCGGGCGGCCCGCTTGGTCAGGGAGTTGGCAGGGGCTGTTGCTGCGATTGCACCCAGTGCCGCACCTTCCGCGGCGGTGAAACCTGAAGCTATAATCTTTCTGGTTTTTTCAGGATTCCTGATGTAACTGGGTGTGTCGGATCTGTAGTAATCGTAAATCCGATCGGTCGGTGTATAGGCCGCCCTGACAAACCGCTGCAGAATTTCAGGATCCCGTTTTGTGACTTTCCGATATGCAATGTGCCCAAGCTCCACCGGTTTTCCCAGTCCATAAAAAGCAGCCAGACAGGCCTTGTATACGGCATTTCGGTTTGCATTATCCCTTCCGACTGTCGGAATCGGACCAAAAAACATATCCCTTACCAGAATTCCACTCAGAGTCAGATCCGCGGCCGTTGCTGCGGTCCCGGTGACAAATCCGGCTCCGAGCCAGAGAGGCTGGGTTTTAGCAAAGGCAGCTTTTTTATCCGCGTCGGGTAGTGCCTGATAGATTCGGCCGAACGCCTCGTTCCATACCTCCATGACGCTTAGCGGGTTATAGTGTTCATTTGCCCAGTCGCGGACTGCCGCTCCGAGGCGGACTGTCAGATGCGGGCGCTGCTGCGCTTCTGTCGGCTGATGACTGCCATGTTCCACCATAATTATCCGATCCGGCGGGCAATCCGTTCCCCGACATATCCGGCTGCTCGGGCAGTGAGTTTGGCGCTTTGGTGCGCCGGGGCGAACCTCAGGATCCCGATTCCGGCTCCCAGGTCATTTACGAGAAGCATGCCGCCCAGAAACCCACGGTTGTCGACCAATGTTTCGTTATTTCTGACGAATGAGTCTTCACCATGCCTATTCCTGCCGAGATATCCGAATTTGTCTTTCACGAATCCGCCAAGGAAGAACTCCAGTGATTGCTGCGCCCGTGAGGATACGTTCCGGGTTAGTGCATGCTTGCCGTTTACTGCCAGATTCTTGAATCCGTCAGCAACATCAGCCACCAATCCGATAGTCGCTTCAGCCTGGTCACCCCGGGCAGTAGAATGGAAAATCCGCCGGCCGCTACTCAGAAACCACAACCCGGCCACAGAGTCTGCCCCGGCTGCGCCGATTCCGGCGATCTTGCCTGCCAGGGCTACTGCCGGTTCCACTTTCACAAATGCATCGCGTTTACCTTCATCCGGCAGGCTGTCCCCGATCCTGTGAAAAGCGTCAATCCAGGCGTTTTCAATATCCTGCGGATTCCAGTGGGTATCGAACCAGATCTGTATCCGGTCACCCAGGCGGGTTGCATAAGAAATGGGTACCGGTATGGTTTCAGACGGAGTAAATCCCGGGGTTTCTTTCATGTTTGGCGGATTATACTATGGGACTTTCATAAAAGCAACATGCTATTAAGGAATTAACCTGTATCCCTGAATCTTGATTTCTATAGGATATTTTAGTATACTCCGTTCCAATCCCGAACCGGTTATTTTCGGGGTGATTTATGCTTTCAAAATCGGGTACCATCTACATCCATACCAAATCAGACGGGACGACCACCCTGCTGCCTGTGGAGGTCACCCCTGACAACCTGGCTGAACAGGAATCCCGCCGCTACCTCGGCCGGGTATCCCGGGGCCAGGTTAAATCCACCGCCCGTTCTGTACCTCCCTTTCAGGGCTTCCCGCAACCGGCCGGATTCCCCGCCTCGGGCGTCCGCAGACCGATGCGTCCGTTTACTCCTGCCCGTCAGGCTCCGGTCTGGATGCCTGCCACCCAAGAGCCCCCGCTCACCGGCCTGGTACCGTTTCAGGATTCGAAGCTTAATATTGAGCCGGCCAGCCTGACTGACCAGGAGTTCCCGGCTATTGCCCACCGTCGGGACGATCATACTCCTGTCGCTCAGGAATCAACATCTTTCAAACCGGTGCCGGTGGACAGGCGCGGCGAAAATGGAAATCCTACTCATAATCCGGGTCAATTCGAAGCTGAATCGATAGTATCAAAACAGACAACCGGAAATGCCTTCGGAGTGAATCGTCATACGGTGCCGCGGGCGTTCGTGCCTCTGGCTGACCCCATTCCGGCAAGCCCGTTGCAGCGACCTATAGATATGCAAGGCTCAGCCTTGTATCCCATAGACAAGCAAAGCTCAGCCTGGCAAGAACCGCTGCGGCAGGCATCACCCCGGGATAACGCCGGTCCGGGCGTGAAAGCCGGTCCCGCGCTGGTCAGCGGCCTATCCGGTGCGCTGAAACTACAGGATACCCGGAAACACACTCCCAGAGCCTCCGTGATGCCCCGGAAACGGTTGCTCCGACGCGCAGCCGGCATTGCCCTGGTCGCAGCCTCACTGGTCGGACTGATGCTGCCGAAAGTATCCAAAATCCGGCTGGAAACCGGCTACCGCACATCCGAGGCCAGGGAGGCTCTGCATGCGATCCTGAATCCGGTCAAACCGCTGCCTCCGGCCGTGCCGATGGTGCTTAATCCGCTCATTGCTCCGGATGGCACCCCGATCGTGCCCGTTAACCGGGATTTTGCGATTATCGTGCCTGCAATCGGTATCAATGCCCCGGTCATCGCCGGCGTTGATCCGGCCGATACGAAGGACTACAACGTAGCCCTGAAAACGGGAGTAGCCCACGCGTCAACCAGCATGACCCCGGACCAGACGGGCACGGTATACCTGTTCTCCCATTCCACCAACTACGAGTGGTTCGTCAAGAACCTGAACGCGGTCTTCTACCTCCTCAAGAACCTGGAGGAAGGCCAGCTGGTGGTGGTCTACTACAAAGGGGTCCGCTATACCTACGCCATGCGTGAGAAACGGATAGTCAAGCCTACCAAGACCGCCTACCTCCTGCCTGATACCCGGAAAAAGAGCCTGATCCTCCAGACCTGCTGGCCGCCGGGAAGCACTAGGGAGAGGATGTTAATATTTGCTGATTTAATTGAAGAATATTCGGAACTCACAACCAGCCCCGTAGGAGCGCCCCTCGCGGGCGCGAGGTAAGCTCGTACCGGGGCCGCCGGGATCTCCCGGGAGCGGATGCTCATTTTCGCCGACCTGGTTGAAGAGTACAGTGAGCAGATCTGATCAGCCTCAATCTGAGGCTGAAGTCACAAAATCCGGATAAAGTAACCTATAATATAGGATCGCCCGCATCCCCCGGAAGTTGCGCCCGGCAGGAGATATCCGGAGACATTCAGCCATTACCGTTTTATTTCCAGCAGTCTTATAACAAAGTACCGGTTTTCAGTTTTGCGTTGTAGCTTTGAGTTTTGAGTTTTGAGTTTTGAGTTTTTTACTATCTTATAGTACTTGACACGGGGACTCCTGCCTGCTACAATCCCGCAATCGTAATGGTTTAACGGAGAACTGATTTTTATGAACAAAACAACTGCTCTCGTGTCCGCCATCGTACTCTCGCTCGGAGTGTTTACCGCTCCGGCCTATGCCGCCACCTGCACCGGGCAGTACGGCGAGACATTTGAATGCGCTACTGACATTTTCATCAATAAAATGGTTCAGGATCCCGTTTCCGGTCAGTATGTCGAAAACGTGACTGATGCCCGTTTCTCCAAAGATGACAAAGTCGTTTTCCGTTTAACAGTAAAGAACTCAGCCGGAGATGACCGGATCGATACCAAAGTAACTGACTCGGTTCCCGATAACCTGGTGATAGATGATGTCGAGGTCATCGCCGACGGCAACAAATGGGTCACCATCAGTTCCGACAAAAAGTCCATGGAAGTCAAGATCGAGAAGATCGGTGTCGGTAAGGAAATCACCATTTACCTGTGGACGCATCTTGTCGGTCCCTACCCGACTGAACCGCAGTTCTGCCGGGATAACTGGGCCACAGTCAAGGCTCCGGACAAACCGGAAGACACCAATTTCGCCCGTTTCTGTGTCGGGGCGCCGGCCAAGGAACTGCCGAAAGCCGGAGTTGAAGACATGCTGTACATGGCCCCGTTTGCCCTGACGGCACTAGGAGGCATGGCACTTTTTAGGAAAAAGGCGTAAAAAGATACGCGAAGCCGCGTTTGACGCGGCACAGCCTGCCGGCTCAAATCGTAAGAAAGTAAAAAAGGCAGGCTGAAAAGCCTGTCTTTTTTTATCAAAGACAGAATTTGCACTTTATTATTTTTGACCTGAAGATTCCGTAGTCTTGGGAGATTCCGGTCTGAGTTCGGTAGTACCGAACAGGTCACCGATTATCGGCACCTGAGGCAGATGCGGGGCTGTGGGTAGGCGGGAAAGGACGGTGTCAACCACCTTTCCGACGGCTTTTTCGGGTTTAAGCAAGTCAGTAATCAGGGTCATGTAGCTCTTTGATAAATCAGTCGGCCAGGGGTGGCAATTCAAGACGATTTTCAACTCGTTTGATGCGTTTTTCGTGACCGGAGGTTACGGTATCGAAATAGCTGATCGCTACATCCATTTTTTTATACAGTGGCGCCAACTTATTACTGACTACGGAAGCCATAATCTTCCGGATTTGTTTTGGATCGTCACCATTCAGCATACCCCTACTCTATCCGATAAAGTCCGGTAAATCAATGGACCGGAGGAGGCAAGCAGGATTATTCTTTGGAACGGGGATACGAAGTACGGCAGGCCTTCGTGTCCCCATTCCTGGGAGTAAAAACCTGGAATGCGTACATTGAAAAGTTAATCGGTAAGCGGTGGAAGTTTTAACGCTATCTCGGTACGGGACAGACGTCGGTCGTGCTTATCAAGCTCGTCTGTATGATCTGACATCCGGCCGCTGACCAGCGTTATCTCTTCACGGATGGTCTTAAGTTCGCCCATCATGTTGTCCATTTTCTCGGCGAACTCGTCTTTTGTCGGAAGATGTTTAAGTTCATCTTTCACAACAGTACGGATAGTCTGCAGGTCTTTCTGTGTAAGCATACTTAACAAACATACATCGTGAAAAAGTGGCAGTCAATGACCGGTAACAAATAAATGACCCCAGAAATTGATGGTTGCTTAGCGAGTCAATTCAGATTGACGAGTTTAGCAAGCATCAATCCCGAAGTTGCGCTCCCCGCCAGAGCGGGGTAAGCATACTTCCGGGATAAGGTAGTTACATGACTTAGGAAACGGTAATAAGAAGACGCCAAACTTCGTATTACCGTTTCCGGAGTTATTCCGGAAAACTTTCGTCAGGTGACGGACAGGCACTTTGAGCTTATCCTGAGCTTACCGAAGGGCACTTTAAAAAGGCAAGGCAATAATGACAGTCTATTTAAAATCCGATTGAAAGAGACTAGTCAGAATTGTCCGCCGAAATGAATTTTCGTTTGCGTGGTTGTAAACCACGAAGCGAACATGAACGTAGGCGGACAAATAATTGGGAAATTTAGGGAAACCGGATTTCAAGGCCACGCCTTGAAATTCTGCGGAGCGTCAGGATGGTCTGGCCAGAACGCGGTTCGGGGTAGAGACATTGTGGTTTGAAAGTAAGTGCCGGTAGCACCTCTGAACGGATTCGGATAATAACCAGCGGAGAAACAATTCTCCTCTGCTTTTTATCCGAATCTTAAAATTTGAAAGAGGTGAAAAGGAACAAAACAAAAAATTTTTCCACTATCGGCAAATCAAACCTTAACAAAATCCCGGAGAACCCGGGAGGAGGAAAAAGAAATGTCTCAGCATTACCCCCGCCGCGTGAGCGGCATCGTTTTTCTATTGATCGCGGCGCTGTTTTTGAGCGCCTGTACAATTCGTTTTCAATCGCCCATCGCGACCCGCCCGGATGGCTACTGGAAATTGCAGTGGCCCATGGTCACGGTCCCCGAGACCGCGACCGTAGAGGCCGGCATCCCGGCCGATCCGGACAGTACTTCGCTGGAAGAGGCCAGCGACCTGCCAGTTAACCAGAGCGACGGCTCGCAGACAGTGCCCGGCGCGTACACTGGCGATGGACCATACGCCCAAGAGGGCGGATACACAGACTGCCCTAGCTTCGAGGAGTACGTCATCGCGCAGCAATTCGCCAACGTCCCGCGCCAGTTGATTGGGACTGAGCAATACCCGATCGACTACAGCGTCCCTGGACTCTGGGTCGGCCACGACTCATGCTTCGGGTTCACGGGCATGGGTTCCGGTAACAAGTGGGGTAAAGTCCCTGGACCGGCGGTTATCCAGCGGGGTGAGCAGAGCCCGCTGCAGCTGGTCAAAGTGTACCCAGGCGAGATCTTCGAAGGATCGTTCCAAGCGGCATTCCATTACAATGAGATTGCCTCATTGGAAGGCCAGTGGTTCGTGGAGAACCAGAGCGTAGGCCTGTTCGGTCAGATCTGCGGATACAGTCGGATGGTTAACATGCGCGTTCCGGCATTCCGATTCCAAAACGGAAAGCTTGATCGCGATGAATCGCTCGACTGTCCGCTCTCTGACGAGGAGCTTTTCGGCCAGATCGCCAGCAACGGCACCGGCTCGGGCGGCGGCGCTGACGCCACCTACGGCCTCGAACCCTACGTGCAATTCAAGGTCGAAGCTGAGGACGGCACCTTCTGGTGCGGATTCCGCAACTTGTCAACGGCTTTCCCGGCCAACACCCGGGTGGTCGAAGATTGGAAGGAGCCTGAGTACCAGAAGCATGATCTTGGCTTCACTCGGGATCCTGGCGACAACGGCATGACAACCGATGCTGGTTTCTGCAAAGGCCAGCCCGTAGATGGGTCCAACCAGCCCGTCGCTCAAACGGTCTGGGAGACCGGTTACCTGACGCCTTCGGGCGAATACCAGGCGGTTGTCTTCCCTTTGCCATAAGCAGCCCACCGGGCTGCTCCCTACAGCCTTGCCCTATCCAGGGCGTGACCCTCAACTGAGGATTGCGCCCTGGCTCTTTTTTCTGACCACAAGAAATTGCGGTTGGGAAAAAGAGCAGTTCAGACATTTAAGGCCTAGCCTTCCAAAGCTTCCTCCTTCGCCAAGGCTCCGGAGGACAAGAAGGCATTGTCTAACAGTCATTAATATGAAGACATTCAAACAATCTGAACCACTCGTAACCGTTATCATGACGGCGCTTAACGCTGCCGATTTTATCGGCGAGGCGCTGACCAGCCTGGTCAACCAGACATACCGCAACCTGGAGATCATCGTTGTTGACGACGGTTCAAAGGACGGTACCTGGGAAAATATCCTGGAGTTTGCCGCCACAGACTCCCGGATCCGGGCTTACCGGCTGAAGGGTAATATTGGCCCCAGCGGCGCCACCAACTTCGCCATGAAGAAAGCCCGGGGCAAGTACGTCGCCCGGCTGGATGCGGACGATATCAGCTACCGTGACCGGATCGGAAAGCAGGTTGAGTTCCTGGAGAAGAACCGCAGTGTCATCATGCTCGGCGGCCAGTGCGACATCATCACAGAAGCCGGAGAGCCGGTGGGGAAAAAGCAGTTCCCGCAATCCCATGATGATATCCGCAGCGCCCTATTTATCATGAATCCCATCCCCCATCCGGCTTGCATGTTCCGGCGCGCTGTGTATGAGAAGGCTAAACTCAGGTACGAACGTAAATTCCACGTCAGCCATGACCTCAAGATCCTGTACCGGATGCTCAAATTGGGCAGATTCGCCAACCTGCCGGATACCCTGATAGAGTACCGGCTGCGTCCTAATTCGATCACCCACAAGGACCCGAAACGATCATTCCGGGAAACCGTAGAGATCCGACACTGGGCGCTGTCACAGGGATATACTCCGACTCTGAAGTCATTTTGTATCCATATCCTGCAGATGGCACTTGTCGCCGTATTGCCGAATCCGGTCATCACCAGACTGTTCCATTTCTGGCGGATCCGGAGCTTCGTCAGTTCCATACCGGCTTTTATCGGACGGGCTACCCGCCTGGCCGTCCGCTTCGTACCTGCAATGATCGCCTTCCTGCTTCTCCCAAAGACGGAATAACGGGTATACTGGGTATGTATGCCTGTCCGGCGCGCCCACGCGTGGCTTATCGCAACCGCTTTCGTTGCTGCGTTTATCGCGCTTATCCCGTTCGTTGCCGAAACCCAGTTCTTCATTGATGACTTCCCCTATGCACTCGATAATCCCTCGATCATCAACCAGCCCCTGAAATACTTCGTCGAATATACTTCGCTTTTCGGACTCTACCGCCCGGTTTCCATGGTTTACTACTTTTTCATTTACCACATTTATTTCCTCTCCTACCGGCTGGCCCATACGATTCCGTTTGTCATCCATCTGACCGGCGGAGTCCTCCTGGTAAACGTCCTTAAGAAACACGGCATGATGCTGCCCCTGGCAGTGTTTTCAGGCCTGGCCTACTTCCTCCACCCGTTTGCCGCCGAAGGGTATATCTGGTTTGCCGCCAACAACGGCACCATCGCCGCCGTCCTTTTCCTGTGGCAGGGACTGATCATCGAAAACGGCACGTCGCAACGCAGGGTACTGCTGCCGGTATTCCTGATAACGCTGATTTCCTCCCAGCTTTATGAATCGACGTTTTTCCTGTTTATCCCCTTAAGCTACCTGATGGTAGTGCAGCTGAGGCAAAGCCACGCGGCGAGACTTAGCACCAAACTGCGCATCTGGATCATGATGGGACTGCCGGCCGCGCTCTATGCGGCGACAAAATTCATATTTGTCGGCAAAACCCCCCGCCCGCTGGTGGACAGCTTGCCGCGGCTTCTTTCCAATGCCCGGGACGGATTTGCTGCCATGTTCAATGTCTACTCAGGCGTCTATTTCCGGGACTCCTTCTGGCTGGCATATGCCAGAAACGGACTTGAGCTCGTCGCCATTAATCCCCTGGTGCTGGTTTCAACCGCTGTCTTCGTGCTGGCGCTTCTGGGCGTCATGCTGACGAGCGGTTACCACCGGGTCCGGCCGTACTGGTGGCGGGTCGCATTCTGGGTAATGTGCCTGGCGGCTTGTTTCCTGCCGCTTCTTGCCAACAAGGAATTCTATTTCGGGTTTAGGAGCCTCTTCCTGCCCGGTATGATGGCTATGGTTACCGTCTTCTTTCTGCTGCAGGCGGTACTCGGCGAGAACTCACTGGCACTACTCAAGTTAACCGGCACTGTCGTCCTGGTCATGTTCCTGGCCGTGACGGCATCCTCGGCGGACCGCTACCGACTCCTGTTTGAAGAAGATATGACCCGGGTCCGAGCCATCGATGAGGTTGTCCGGAGCCATTTCCCGGACGCCCCAGCCGGCTCGGTGAACGTATATATGAGAAGCGAACGGCCGTTTGATAGCCGCGATACCTTCTGGCACGCCGACCACCTTTTCAGCTGCTTCTACTATGAATGGAGCTCCATATCCTGCCTGCGGGCTGTGACCGACAGGGTCAGGGTCATCGCGATTGAACACGTTGACGGCCGGCGGACCGTGCAGGAAGGCCACCGTTTCAGCACCGTCAGTTCATACCGGCCGCTTCTGATCCTGAAGCTGGATAAGTTTGACCGGATCACCGTCACAGGTATCTATGGAAAATAAACTTTCAGACTTTATCAGGCATAACTTCTTCATTTTCGTACTCGGCGGGCTGGCGGCATCGGTACTTATAACTAATACCGTGCCGGGTACGCATCTTCTGGGCTGGGACAATTTCAATTCCGAATTCGCGCCGGGGCT